>PPYE01643568.1_pt1 | contig 36348 bp, 35 predicted proteins | sample 1559881 | NCBI WGS metagenome assembly PPYE01 (sample SAMN08240022, study PRJNA423297) | Human gut metagenome, whole genome shotgun sequencing project.
TTCATCGTCATTCCTCCTGCTATCTTTTTCTATTATTCTACCTTATTTGATAGTAGATTTAAAACTTTGCAACAGAACCCTTTTTTTCATAAATTTATAAAAGTGAATGTAACACAAACGGATTGTGTTTTTTTAGAAAAAAGACGTCTATCCTTATGGTTTTAAAGAGAATAAAGGCAAATGATTTATTGAACAATAAAAACACTGAATACCATATTAGTTGAAAGTTTTTCTAGAAAATGGTATATTAATTAGATTAATAGAATAACTAAAAGGTTGAGCGTATGCTTCAAGACAAGTCTTCCAAGGGTGAGGAAGGGTCTTTAAGTTTGCGCTTTTTTTTTGTAAAAATAGGAGGACAATTTTTTGAACTATTATAAAAAAAAGAAAGAGTCAATTTTAAATGAGTTTTCTGTTCAATCAAATCGTGGATTAACTAAAGAGCAAGTGTTAAATCACCGAGAACTGTATGGAGAAAATAAGCTCCCTGAGGAAACTGAAGATTCATATTTGAAAGTTTTTCTAAAAAGTTTTAAAGAACCCATCGTTATTGTTTTATTGGGCGCGGTCGCCCTCTCTTTTCTAAGCTCGTATTATGCTTTTCAAATACAAGGCGATAAGCATCATGGAGTTGAGGCACTTTACGAGGCAATTGCGATTTTGTTTTTGATTTTAATTAATGCATGTCTAGGGTTTTGGCAGGAAATTAGTGCTAGAAAAAGTTTAGATGCTTTAAAAGAAATGAATAATCGACAAACTACTGTTCTACGAGATTCAAAGTGGGGGAAAATATTGGCAAACGACTTAGTCGTAGGCGATATTGTTAGGGTTCAAGTAGGGGATTTTGTAGAGGCTGACGTACGCTGGATAGTTTCTGAAGAATTACAAGTAGTCGAATCACATTTGACTGGTGAGACGGATGCGATATTGAAAATGACGGACGTTATTGAAGAGACAGTTGAACCCGCAGATCAGACAAATATGGGATTTTCGGGTTCAACAGTTACAAATGGTCAAGGGTTAGGTATTGTAGTTGGAGTTGGAGAAAACACAGAATTAGGAAATATTGTACACATGATTCAATCTGTCGAATCAAAAAAATCTCCGTTGCAAAGTACTGTAAATCAGTTGACACGAATTCTTATGATGATTTCAGGCGGTATAGTCGTATTAACCTTTATTGTAGGGATAATTCGTGCTGGAGAATTTAACATTACAGCGATTTCTTCTGTATTATCGACATCGATTGCACTTGCAGTTGCCTCTATACCTGATGCTTTACCAGCGGTTTTATCTATTGTATTAACAATAGGGGCTGCTAAAATGGCTAAAAATAAAGGTCTGGTTAAATCTTTAAATAGTGTTGAAACATTAGGTAGCATGTCCTATGTTTGTTCTGATAAAACGGGGACGCTGACTAAAAATGAAATGACTGTAATAAAATTTACAGCGAATGGCAATGACTATGAGGTTAGTGGAACAGGGTATTCACCTATTGGAACAATTAGAAGTAAAATAGATCAGCCAATAACTAAGATAGAGGAATTCTTATATGGAGCTATTTTGTGCAACGATTCAATTGTTAGAGAAATCGAAGGAGAGTTTAAACCTTTGGGAAATCCAACAGAAGTTGCCTTAACGGTATTAGGGCAAAAGGCAGGAATCAAAAAATCAGATCTAATTGAAGAGTATTCGATCATTCGTACATTGCCATTCACAAGTAGTCGTAAAATGATGAGTATTATTGTCAAAAACGAAGAAGGATACAAAATATATACAAAAGGTGCCCCAGATATTTTGTTAACAAACAGTAAGGGAGTATTAGTAGATACTATTATTGATTATTCCGAAGAAGCTAAACAAGCATTTAATAATAATGTTGAAAAGTATGCTGATCAAGCATTACGTACTTTAGCGGTAGCCCATCGAACTCTAACTAAAGAAGAAGCTATGAATGCCGATGTTACAGAATTGGAGCAGGATTTAATCCTTAGTGGTGTGGCGGGAATTATAGATCCAGCTAGAGAAGAAGTGAAAGAATCAATAAAAACGCTTCATGAAGCGAATATTGAAGTTGTAATGATTACAGGTGATCATGAAAGAACTGCCCGTGCGATCGCCTACGAGTTAGGAATCGTTACTGATAAAAATGCTCCGGTAATTAAAGGAATAGAATTAGAAAACATGACTGATGAAGAATTATTTAAAATAGTCAGATTAACCAATGTGTATGCTCGGGTTTCCCCAGAGCACAAGCAAAGAATTGTTAAACAATTACAAGCTCATAACCAAGTTGTTGCAATGACAGGAGATGGTGTGAACGATGCACCAGCGCTTCGTGCAGCTGATATTGGGATTGCCATGGGGATTGCTGGAACAGAAGTTACGAAAGATTCTGCTGACTTGATTCTATTAGATGATAAATTTACTACAATTGAAAAGTCAGTCCATAGCGGGCGTACTATTTATGGGAATATCAAAAACTTTATGCGCCATGAGCTAACAACAAATGTTGCTGAAGTTTTATCCCTGCTTATCGGGTTATTCTTCTTTACTAATACAATCGGTAATGTTTCAGGAGCAACTCCGACATTAACAGCTCTAATGGTACTATGGGTTAACATGGTTAGTGATGCAGTCCCTTCGTTTTCTTTAGGATATGATATTGCTGAATCTGATATCATGAAAGATCATCCACGTAATTTGAACGAATCAATTTTGGCTAATTATACATGGTCTAGAGTACTAATACGAGGAACAATAATGGGCCTGATGGTGTTTTTAGGATTTTGGCTTGCTGCCAAATCTGGTTTGTCTAGTAATGAAGCGCAAACAGTGGCCTTCTTAACTCTTGTTTATGGTCAACTTTGGCATGTCTTTGATGCAAGAAGTTCAAAAACTTTATTTAGAAGGAACCCTTTCAGTAATAAACGTTTGATTTTGGCCGTATCTTTTGCAGCGATTTCATCATTTTTAGTTACGATAATTCCATTTTTTAATATTGTTATGGGGACCGCGCCTTTAAGCACTCCTATATATCTACTAGTCTTCTTTATTCCTGCATTACCAACACTAATATTGTCTGGAGTTAAGGAACTATTTAATATTAAGATATGGTGAATAAAGATTTTACTAAAAGCACAATATAAATAAAAGTGGCAACTACAAAGCATTCCTTTCTGAGGTTAATAGTCGATCAATCACAACATTTTATTTCCTATTCTAAATCATATATCCTAAATAGGTATAAGTACTTTAAGAAGAAAGAGGATGAAAAATAATGGAGTTCATAGGGGTTTTGTGTCTGATCCTAGTCAGCACTACTATAGCGGGGCACTTTTCAAGGCGGTTGGGTATTCCTGCTGTTATTGGACAGTTATTAGTGGGTATTTTGTTGGGTAACGCCGGATTAAAAATAGTTCATCCAGATATTTTAGTAGAAGATTTTTCCGAAATCGGAGTTATACTTTTAATGTTTCTAGCGGGGATAGAAAGTGATCTTTCTTTACTGCGAAAATATTTTCGTCCAGGAATGTATGTAGCTGTTTTAGGTATCTTGTTTCCGGTTATATTAGGAACATTAGGAGGTAATTTTTTCCATATTGCGTTAAACGAATCTTTTTACTTAGGTCTGATTTTAGCAGCTACGTCTGTTAGTATTTCAGTAGAAGTATTGAAAGAATTGAATGTTGTTAATACAAAAGAGGGATCTACAATCTTAGGAGCTTCTGTGGTTGATGATATATTAGTGGTTTTAATTGTCAGTCTAAGCATGTCTTTTTTAGGAGCTTCAGGAGATAACAATCAAACACTAGGAATTATGCTAGTTGAACAAGTATTCTTTTTTATAGGAATCTATTTATTGATTCGTTGGGGCGCGCCTTATCTAATGCGTTTAAGTAACAAATTGTTAGCTGAATCTTCAGTAATTATTGTTTCTCTTATTTTGTGTTTGAGCATGTCCTATTTAGCTAATTTTATTGGATTAAGTTCTGTTATAGGGTCTTTTTTTACAGGTGTTGCTATTGGGCAAACAGAGGTGTGGAAAGAAGTTCAATATAATATTGAAGCGATAGGTTATGCTGTTTTTATTCCTGTCTTCTTTGTCAGTATTGGCTTAGAAGTTACTTTTACAGGAATTGGAAAGCAACTGATATTAATTTTGTTTTTGACCCTTTTGGCGATTATTTCAAAATTGTTCGGAGGCTACTTCGGAGGGAAACTAGCAGGATTCAATAATCATAGTAGTTTGATGGTTGGCTCTGGGATGATTTCCCGAGGAGAAATGGCTTTAATCATTGTTCAATTGGGTGTTCAAGCTCATTTAGTTAGCAAAGAGTATTATTCTGCTTTTATATTGGTAATCCTGTTTACAACACTATGCTCCCCATTTTTATTAAAGCATTTCACAAAAAAACTCTACTAAAGTTAACTATTTTTAGTGATAACATACTCCTATAATATGATTGCAGAAACTTTATTCTTAATCTTATTATGGGAGTATATTGCTTTTTTAACGAGATATTTTGTGTTTTTTAACTCCAAAACTGATCAGAAATATGGTACGCTTTTCATAAGTATTAATCATACTTCATAGAAAGTAGATAAGTGAAAAATACTTGTATTAATATTTAGATGTACCTAGTTTCTTAAACATGAAGGATAATAATGAGAACTAATAAAAAAAAGAGAATCAGAAAAAAAATTTCTACAGCTAGAACAATTACGATGATTTTTACCTGTATCATTGTTATAGGAACTGTTTTATTAAAACTTCCTCTAAGTTCTAAATACGGACAAAACATTAGTTGGATAGATTCATTTTTTATTGCAACATCCGCTACTTGCGTTACTGGGTTATCTCCTCTTGCTATTCACAACCAATTCAATGCGTTCGGTCAAATAGTTATTTTATTTTTGATTGAAATTGGGGGAATAGGTTTCATGTCTATCCCTGTACTGTTTTTTTCTATTCGACGCAAAAGAATCAATTTTAGTACCCGAATTTTATTAAGGGACTCAATGAATTTAGAAACCAAGTCTGGTGAATTTAAGTTAGCCTTATCAATCCTCAAAATTTCTTTTCTCATCCAATTTATAGGAGCTACAATTTTATCTTCTTAATTTATTCCTAAATATGGAATACCCCAAGGAATTTGGTTTGGCATTTTTCATGCTATATCCGCTTTTTGTAATGCTGGTTTTGATTTGTTTGGGAATAGTCTGATTTCATTTACTGAAATGCCAATTGTTTTATTGACAATTAGTCTCCTTATAGTTTTTGGTGGGTTAGGTTTTATCGTTTGGATTGATCTTCTTCAAATAAGAAGAAAGAGACTGAGTTTACAAAGTAAATTAGCTTTAGCAACAACAATCATGCTAATCCTAATAGGATGTACATTCTTTTCTAGGACTATTGAATATCAAGGCTCCATTATCAATAATATTTCAAATATTTTTTTCCTAGCGATAACCCCAAGAACAGCGGGTTTCTTCACTTTAAATTACGGAACAATTAAACAGTACGAATTAATGATTACGATGGTTTTAATGTTTATTGGGGGAACATCTGGATCAACAGCAGGTGGATTAAAAACAACGACGTTTTCTATCTTAATGCTAAAAGTTTTTAGTGTTTTTAAAGGAAAAGAAAGAACGGATATATTTTATCGATCAATAAATGAAGCAACCATTTCAAAAGCTATGACCTTATTTGCGCTATCTTTAATCATATGTACTGCTAGTATTTTCATATTATCTATTACTGAAGTATCCGAGCAGTCGAATTTAATTACGATAACTTTTGAGGTAATATCCGCATTAGGCACCGTAGGTCTTTCCGCAGGTATAACGCCTACGCTAACTATAGTAGGTAAACTCGTTATTATTTTCTTAATGTTGGATTTGAGTCAATATCTTGGACACATTTTAGTAGAGACGGTTATGTCATTTTTTCTTTTGCCAAATCTTCAAACTCCTGAGGGGTTAGATAGTGAATCGAACTATGAAGTCGATTCCGGTTATAAAATCCCTCAATATAGCTAAATAGTGCACGATTTGCTTCTTCAAAATTTGAGTAGCTAGTCGTGTAAACTTCTTCCTTTTTCAATGAGGCGTGGAAAGATTCGATTCCTGCGTTATCATAAGGTGTTCCCTTTCTACTATAGGAATGCCTTATTTTGTTGGTTTCAAGCCATTTTTCTACTTCTGTTGCTGTATATTGACTGCCCAAGTCAGTGTGTAGAATCATTCCTTCCGGAATGTGATACTTTAGTTTTGCTTTATTCAACGTTTGAATGACACAATCCACCGTCATTCTTTTTGAAAATGTATAACTAATAATTTTTTTCGTGTGTAGATCCATGATGGAAGACAAGTAACACCAGCCATTTTTCTTAGTAGGAATGTATGTAATGTCAGCCGCCCATTTCTCACAAATAGTTTTAGTAGAAAAGTCCTGATTTAATATGTTCTCTTTTGAAATAATCGCTTTATTTAACCTTTGAGGTCTAAATTTTTTTACTACAATCGATCTTAAATTTAATTGCTTCATTAGCTTTTGGACATGTTTAAGAGATACTGAAATGCCATCTTTTAATAAAACTTGATGAATTTTAGTGGCACCATAGCGCTGTTTATTCGTAAAAAAAACTGTCGAAATAGTCTCTTTCAACGTATTATTTCTGATTTCTGTAGCTGTCAATGGCTTGTTTTTATAAAAATAGTAGACACTTCTAGGGATTTCTAATAACCGACATAACAAAGAAACAGTGTAGTCCTTACACCATTTTTCAATAAACTGAATAAGCGAATTTAGGTTTTCCGAGAGAATATGGCTGCGGCTTTTTTTAAGATTTCAAGTTCCTCTTTCAAACGAGCATTTTCTTTTTTTAGTTCAGCCACTTCTTTTCCAGTCAGTCCTGTGGACTGATTAGGCAAATATAAATTCTTCCATTTGTAAATCGTCGCTTCAGATAAGCCATATTCTTTCGCCAACCCTCGAACGGAACGTCCAGTTTGATTCAGTTCAACAATCATCTGTTTAAAATTTTCTTCATATCGGGTCATAAAAAATCATCCTCTCGTAGCTAAGTTTAATTTATTTTTGTCTCTACGAAAAGTTGTCTAAGATTTAATACTAACACCAATGTTTATCGGAAGAGTAGGAAGCTTGACTGTTATAGCCTCTTTAAACAATAAGAGCAATGAACAAGAGGCAAAAATAAAATATCCCGAGGAAATAATCATGTTGGGTTGATGAGCTCCCCTATTTAATATTGAATAGAGGTAAAACAATGATTAAAAATGTATGCAGAAAATATCCTAAAGATAGACATCAACGAATGTAACATAATCTGATTGTGTTACATTTGATGAATTAAATCTATTCGATCGATATACCAATATGAAGCATTAACATCGATAAAGAAAATTATCGATGTTAATGCTTTTTTGGTTCTATTGATTATTCATCAAGCATAAAAAATACAGAAACGATTGACAATATATAGATATTCATCTATATTAATGCATAGATAAGCGTCTATGTTTAGGAGGATTAAGTATGAACTATGATGAAATGTCAGTAATGCTTAAAGCACTTGCTGATCCAAAACGGTTAAAAATCATTGATATATTGTCTTGTGGCAGCTTATGCGCATGCGATATTTTAGATCATTTTGATTTTACTCAACCGACCCTTTCACACCATATGAAAGTATTAGAAAAAGTTGGTATTGTGCTTGTTACCAAAGATGGAACATGGCACAGATATCAATTGACAGATAGCTTTGTAGATCAATTTATGGGTTCAATGATGCAATTATTTTCTAATGAAGAGAATTGCATTTGTGATACATCAAACTGTAATTGTAAAGGAGAAAAAGAAGATGAAAAAATTGGAACTATTTGAACCAGCAATGTGTTGCTCAACAGGAGTGTGTGGACCTTCTGTAGACGAAGAATTACTCATGGTGACTTCAGTTTTTGAGACATTTGAGGGAATAGATTCAGTAGAAGCTTCACGTCATAATCTTACAAGTGATCCAGATGCTTTTGTTAATAACTCCGCGATTTTAAAGTTGTTACAAGAAAAAGGAAATGATATTTTACCAGTTACATTGCTAGACGGAGAAATTGTCAAAGAAGGATCTTATCCTACGTTAGAAGAATTTGGAAAATATGGTGCGATTCACTTTGTTGCTCAGCCGGTTAATAACTCTGGTGGATGCTGTGGAGGAAATGATGGAAGCGAAGGCTGTTGTTAACAGCCTCTTTCCTAGTTTAAGTAAGGAGGAGAATAAATGTTACAATATATGCCCCAAAAGATGGGCTTAACTAAATATCTATTTTTCACTGGTAAAGGTGGCGTAGGGAAAACAACTACCGCTTGTGCGACAGCCACTTCTTTAGCACAAGATGGAAATAAAGTAATGCTGGTTAGTACAGATCCGGCCTCAAATCTACAAGACGTCTTTCAGACAACGTTGACTAATAAACCTACTCCAATAAATGGAATCAATAACTTAATGGTAGCTAATTTTGATCCGATCACGGCTGCTGAAGATTACAAGGAGAGTGTTGTTGGGCCATACCGTGGCATACTTCCTGATAGTGCCCTTGTAAATATGGAAGAGCAATTGTCAGGGTCATGTACAGTAGAGATTGCAGCATTCAATGAGTTCGCAAACTTTCTAACTGATAAAGAAGTTGCAGAAGAATTTGACTATGTCATTTTTGATACGGCTCCAACAGGCCATACACTAAGAATGTTACAGCTACCCTCTGCCTGGAATAATTTTCTTGACGAAAATACTACTGGCGTTTCTTGTTTAGGTCAATTATCAGGTTTAGGTGACAAGAAAAATATGTATGAAAAAGCAGTAGGAACTTTGGCTGATGAAAAACAGACAACGTTAATCTTAGTTACTCGACCACAAAAAGCACCTTTAGTTGAAGCAGAGCGAGCGTCTGAAGAATTATTAAAATTAGGAATTGAGAACCAAAAATTAGTCGTCAATGGTTTGCTAGAAGTATATGATGATGCTATTTCAGAGGAAATACACTCTGAACAACAAAGTGACTTGAACAACATGCCTAAACCATTAACTAAATTTGAAGCATACTACATTCCTCTCCGACCTTACAATGTCACTGGGGTAGATAAGCTTCAAATTTTATTGAACAATCAACAGCCTACTATCGTAGAACAGGAACAAGAAAGCGTTGATTTTCCTAATTTAGATTCAATAGTTAATGAGTTCATCCGAACAAATAAGAAAATTATTTTTACGATGGGGAAAGGCGGTGTAGGAAAAACAACCGTTGCAATAAAAATTGCTGAAAAATTAGCGCAATCTGGAAAAAAAGTTCATTTAGCTACAACTGATCCTGCTGATCATTTAAACTTATTTATTTCTAGTGATTTACCCATCTCAATCAGTCATATCGATGAGGAAAAGGAATTAGAAACATACAAAGAGGAAGTTCTTTCAAAAGCTCGTGAAACAATGAATGCAGATGATGTCGCTTATGTTGAAGAAGATCTTCGATCTCCTTGTACGCAAGAAATTGCTGTTTTCCGGGCATTTGCGGATATTTTAGACAAATCAGAAAATGAAATTGTTGTGATCGATACAGCCCCAACAGGTCATACATTACTTTTACTGGATTCTACTCAAAGCTATGCAAAAGAAGTAGAAAGAAGTTCCGGAGAAGTTCCTGTTTCCATTCAAAAATTGTTACCTCGGCTTCAAAATGAAGAAGAAACTGAAGTGCTTATGGTCACATTACCAGAAACGACACCAGTCTATGAAACGATGCGTTTAGATGAAGATTTGGATCGTGCAAAAATCGCTCATACCTGGTGGTTAGTAAATCAAAGTATGTTTGCGGCTGATACACAAAATAAAGTATTAAAAGCACGTTCGTTCAATGAATTAGAATGGATAGAAAAAGTATCTGAACTATCAAAAGGAAAATTTGCTGTTGAAGAATGGCAACCGAACTTTAGCCCTTTAGGGGTATAATTTTTTGCCAATACATAGATGTGCATCTATGTATTGATTTCTTAATGATGGAGGATTCAAATGAAAAAAAATGAAAATCAACAAGGATTGGGAATCTTTGAAAAATATCTAACTCTTTGGGTAATAATTTGTATGGCACTTGGCATTTTAATTGGAAAGTTTCTACCGATAGTACCGGACACACTAAGTCAATTTGAGTATTATAATGTTTCTATTCCAACAGCCATTTTAATTTGGTTAATGATCTTTCCTATGATGTTAAAAATTGATTTTGGAAGTATCGTAAACGTGTCAAAAAAACCGAAAGGTCTGATCGTTACTTGTGTTACTAACTGGCTGATTAAACCTTTTACTATGTATGGTATTGCAGCCTTTTTCTTTTATGTTGTATTTAAGAGTTGGATTCCATTAGACTTGGCCAAAGAATATGTAGCCGGCGCTGTTATACTTGGCGCAGCTCCATGTACGGCAATGGTTTTTGTTTGGAGCCATTTAACTAAAGGAGATGCAGCGTATACGCTTGTTCAAGTTGCAGTAAATGATCTAATCATTCTCGTGTTATTCGCACCAATCGTTGCCCTTTTATTAGGTGTAGATAACGTTGTGGTACCGATGGCTACATTAGTATTATCAACTATACTTTTTGTTGTAGTACCCTTACTTTTGGGCGTTATTGCGCGGATCTTAATTATTAAAAATAAAGGTTTGGACTACTTTGAGAATGTCTTTTTAAAGAAATTTGATTCTGTAACGATCATAGGATTACTCCTTACACTGGTGATCATTTTTTCTTTCCAAGGGGAAAAAATCCTTGCTAACCCTCTTCATATTCTGTTGATTGCTGTACCTTTAACAATTCAAACATTACTAATTTTTACGATTGCTTATACTTGGTCAAAACTTTGGAAATTACCTCATGATTTAGCGTCACCAGCGGGTATGATAGGTGCAAGTAATTTTTTTGAACTGGCTGTTGCAGTCTCCATTTCCTTATTTGGATTACAATCAGGTGCTACCTTAGCTACTGTCGTTGGCGTTTTAGTTGAAGTTCCTGTGATGTTACTCTTAGTTAAAGTGTCTAACAATACCAAAAAATGGTTTATGCAAAGCCCAGCAAATTTAACACATATTGGAGGGGAATAGCAATGAAAAAACTATACTTTTTGTGTACAGGGAACTCCTGCCGCAGCCAGATGGCTGAAGGTTATGCTCATAGTATTCTACCCAAATCAGCTTTCGAAGTCAGAAGTGCAGGTATTGAAACCCATGGATTGAATCCTAGAGCTGTAAAAGTAATGGCGGAAGATGGCGTGGATATTTCTAATCAAACGTCTGATCTAATAGACATGGATTATTTTAAGAATGCAGATTTGATCATTACTCTTTGTGGAGACGCAAAAGATAAGTGCCCTACCATTCCTAAAGGAGTTGTTCATGATCATTGGAATTTACAAGATCCTGCACAAGCAATAGGAAGTGATCAGGATATTCTTTCTGAATTTAGGAAAACCAGAGATATAATTAAGAAAAAGATTCTTGAAATCAATAGTCAGCATGATTAAATCTAGATATCATGATTCAAATTATATAAGGAAAAAATTACTGAAGAATATCACTTACAAATTATTGTTACGCCATATCTCTGTTCAATACAAGATTATGAGAAGACATTGCATAGATTCGATTGATTATGTATAAATAGATAACTACCTAGATAGTATTGTAAAGTGGTAAACGTTTTAATATACTTTTAACTGAAGACTACCATTGTGATATTTAGTTGGAGGTGAGAGGAATGTCTGTATTGCATCTATGACTATGAGTGTGTAACAAACTTAGAGGCTCTAAGAGAGTAAATGAATGCATTCCTTCACTTTTATCTTCTTTATTAATGTGAAAAAAATCACTTTCAGAAGATAAGTTTGGAGAAGCATACTACTTGGTATGTTTCTTTTTTGCGTGCAAGATTATATGGGGTGTCTTCTATTTGGGATGGAACTGTTTTTCATTTGCTTCTTTGTCATATTGGATTAGAAAAAATTCTTGGCTGATTTGAATACTCAAATCACCATATCAGGGGGATTATAATGAAAAAATTGTTAGCAGTTTGTTTAATCGCGTTAAGTCTAGGAATCGCTGGTTGTGGGAACTCAAATAATGCGACAGATGACTCAGGACAAGAATCATCTAAGAAGGAAGAAGTTCGCTTCAAAGGAGACTACATTGTCGATGCAGATTATGTGAAGGATCATTTAGATGATATTATCCTAATCGATGCACGCGGTGAAGATGCGGCTAAAAAAGGGACTGTGAAAGAAGCTGTTCCAATGACATGGCAATATCTATCGGATGTGGAGAATGGTGTTTCTGGTGATGAGAATTGGGGATTAGTATTAGAGCCTAAAAAGCTGGCTGAACGTCTAGGTGAGAAAGGAATTGCAAAGGAGAAAGAGGTTGTATTATTTGCTTCTGCTCAAGAAGGCTGGGGAGATGATGGTCGGATTGCATGGGAGCTTCTTGCTGCTGGATATAAAGATGTAAAAATGGTTGATGGAGGCTTCTCTGCACTTAAAGATGCCGGAGTTAAAACGAATAAAGGCGGTACAGAACTAAAACCTGTCGATGTTGAGATCGACTCAATTAATCAAGATCATATGATCAAAACAGATGAACTTAAGGCGGATTACGATGATTACAAAGTCGTAGATGTTCGTGAGGATAAAGAATACGATGGTGAAGTATTATATGGTGAAGCAAAAGGTGGGCACCTTCCTGGCGCGATTCACGTGAAATATACTGATCTATTCAATAAAAATGGCACACTTAAAAGCAATGACCAATTAACTAAACTTTTTGAAGATGCTGGATTATCGAAAGATGATAAAATTGTCACTTACTGTACTGCGGGTATCCGTTCTGCTTATACACAATTGGTCATGGATATGTGCGGATTTAAAAATGTTAAGAATTATGATGGCTCATTTTATCGTTGGGCTAAAGTAGAAGATGTAGAGAAACAATGAAAAAACTGAGTAAAAAACAAGTAGCTAGAATTATTCTAGTCTTATTGATAGTGATAGGTATCGTGTGTTTCCTATATGTTCCAGCTATTAAATCAAAGCTTACTCAGGTATTAATGCTGTTCCGATCTATGAGTGTGGAGAGTATCATTGGTTATATTAAATCATTTGGTGCATGGGCAATTCTGATTTCATTTCTACTAATGATGTTTCAATCCGTCATAGCTCCTCTGCCAGCATTTCTGATTACGTTCGCAAACGCAGCGATATTTGGCTGGTGGCAAGGTGCAATCCTTTCCTGGAGCAGCGCAATGGCTGGGGCGTTACTGTGCTTCTACATTGCTCGAATTGCTGGAAGAGATTTTGTCGAGAAACTAAATAAAAATTTTTCATTGCAGAAATTAGATGAATATTTTGATCGTTATGGAGAACACACGATACTTGTTTGCCGATTGTTGCCCTTTATCTCATTTGATTTCATCAGTTATGCTGCTGGACTAACAGCGATCAAACCTATCCCCTTTCTAATTGCTACAGGATTGGGGCAGTTGCCAGCAACTATTGTCTACTCGTATGTTGGAAGTAATTTAACAGGTAATAGTCAAAAAATTATGTTTGGCTTACTGAGTATGTTTGCTTTGTTTATAGCAATTTATGTAATTAAACAAATCTATGGTGAAAGAATAAAAAAAGAATCTGCTAAATAAGTTTTGAAAATATTAGAGAGAAAGAATATCCAACTTCTTTATCTCTTTTTGATACTCTATCGAAAGTAACACAAACCGATTGTGTTACTTTCGTTAAAATAGCTCTATCCCTTGCGGCTCTAAGGGAAATTCGTTATTCCTTTGGCCGCTTTTTATTTCTTCCGTTTTGAATGGAACATAATGCTGACTCACTGGAGATTATGTTCCATTGTTCAGTTTATATATCTATTGAAATCCGATTGGGTACGGACAGAAATTATATCAACTAAATTGATTGGGAATCGTTCTTTTTCGTATTAAAGACTTAATAGTCTTTATTGAAATCTATTATATTCAGCATTGCCTGGATAAGGATCTAATGTGTGGCTCCCAACGCAAAGGCGGGAAATATTTCATATGAGACACTAAAAAAATACTAGAGGAAAAAATCTGAGATTTGAGGCTATCAAGTAGAAAACTCCTAACTATTTATTAGGAGTTAAGAGATTAATTATTTAAATCGTATGCTTCAATAGCTATGGGTAAGGCATTAAGGACGTCATTTCCAACAGTAGGGAGACCTACTTAGACGGCACTAATCACTTCTTCTCTAGTAGTACCAGATTTTTTTTAAGCATAACGTGGAATGGGATACCGCTTGTTTTACTTGTTGCTGCAAGGACAGCGAGATAAGACAAATGATTTGTTTTATCATCTAGGGAACTTAAATCCCCCAAGTTTGTACCAATTGACCAAAAGCCTATTGATGTTTAGGAGCTTTTTTTGCGAATGTTTCAAATGAATTGCTTAATTTCATAAGGTACCTCAAATTTTTATTCATTATATCATCGATGTTTTAGTCGGTAAATGGAGACAAACTATATTAAGTCAACAAGAAATTATCAATCATTTTGTCTTCTTGATAGAGATCTCCTGTTTTCAGAATATGGAAAATAATTCGCACAATCCTGTTTTAAACGATAGGAATTACGAGTGGCATATTTCAATTAGATCATTATGCCATCCGCCTCAAACAGTGTTTTATCGACATCGTTTCGCAATTTCCGAGCGATTGTCATAGCATCCTTTTTATCGGTCTTGGACTTTCTAAGTGACTGCGATTTCGCAAACTCTTTAACCAAGAAAGGATTATAGCTGAAAGTAGGATAACCCTTGGTTCGTAGGAAATGAATGATGTTAAACGAATAATGGACTGTATCTCCTAAGGCAACTTGAATTTTCTGCCCTGTAGATATTTTTAGATTTTTCAAGGTCATCTGAAGCTGAGTGAAACCTTCACGATTGTTGGCAATTTTTAAATGGCGGACAAAAATCTCGCCTTCACTGTCAATCACCGCCAAATCGTGTTTGTACTTTGCAACATCTATTCCAACATAAACCACTCCTTGTGTAAAATTATGCGCTATGATCCACGAGCTCAATGTCGATGTAACCTTGCGAACATAAAGCGTTACAGACCTGCCGTACGCTAAAAAAATCATTAACAATTTGACATAGTACTTGCAAACATTAAAAATCAGAAGAGAAGACTACAGAGAGAAAGTTAAAGAGCTTGTGAATGAAGCGAAATCTTAGCCTGACGATGACACAAAAGACACGTATCAAAACATGGCAAATAATTTAGAGAACTAAAGTGGACACCCTAAGTTATGCGATTCGGCTATTTGAAGAGGTCATTCTATCGCAAGCATAGTCAGCTAATGACAAAACTAATAGTGGAAATAGTTGAAAGGTATGTCGGAATTCATAATTTCTTATAGTGTCGAAGAAGATTCAAATAGAGTATCCAATTCAGACTTGAAAAAATCTACAGTCATTGCTGCGCAAAATGAAGAAGAAGCTAGAAGGAGGAATCTGCTGAATATCGAACAATTAATACACCATGGTACGACCATAGTTAGATTAGTTCCAAAAGTTATGCGGCTATTCAAAGAAATTTAGGGAATATTAATATCGCAAAAGCGTTTTTGCTCTTTATTATCGATTTCTATTTTAAATTCCAATACACACTCTATTCCATCTAGCTGTTGCTTAAGAATCGGCCCCAAGCTTAGGTCGTGACGAAGATAGTAGCCAATGGCTACATCAGTCACATCTTTATGAAATTGCTTTCCTTTAAAGTGGTCCATATTCTTCTCTCCTGTCTATTTTACTTAATCTGAAGAATCAGAGATATTTACAATAAACCGTTAATAGAATAGAGTTTCCATTTACAAAAAATATCGGCGCAATCTAATAATTTTATGATACAAATTAGATGATTTTAGTGCGTTTTAATATTGCGGAATTGTTTCGTTGCAGTAATTCTTAGACCACTCAATCCTCATTCTAAAGGTATTGATTGAAAGAAGATATCTGTTCATGAAATACAGTATTACAGTAGTCACATTAAAATAGCAGTTTTTCTGTGTTCAACAATAACTAAAAAAGAGTATACTATATATGAAACGCTATCAAGGGGATGAATCAGATAAAAGGAGCGATTCAAATGAAAAGAAGGTTTAAATTTGTATTTTTTGTGGCTGCGTTCTTTTTGGGAGGTCTCTCTATTGTACAAGCAAAAACTGTAGAAGCTTCCATGTTGCATCGAGCCTATAATCCAAATACAGGAGAACATCTCTATACACAAAATCAAAATGAAATTCCGTTTGTTGTCTCTCATGGGTGGCGAGATGAAGGAAGAGCTTGGGAAGCACCGAACAATGGAAAAGAAGTCTATCGGATGTTCAATCCCAATTTTGGCGGCGACCATTTTTACACACTAAACGCAAATGAACGGGATCATCTAAAGAAAGTCGGTTGGAAATTCGAAGGGGTTTCGTGGCGCTCTGGAGGATCAATTCCTGTCTATAGACTCTATAATCCGAATGCGAAGTCCGGTTCACACCATTACACAGTATTAGCCAGTGAACGAGATCACCTTAAAAGCGTAGGATGGCGAGATGAAGGGATTGGCTTTTATGCTACTAACCCTTCAAATGCTACTTCTAGCATTAAAGAATTAGAGATTTTGAAACAGAATTATACATCTTTGAATGGAACATGGACAAACTCACATGGTTATCAAATAACGTTTAATAATGGAAGTATCAAATTATCCGGAAGCGAGATAAACGGGAGAACTCAATTTTCTTTAAATAATCCAATAAAAGCAAATAATGTCTTATTTATTTCTTTTAATCCTGTGCCTGCACCAAATGGCATGCAAGTAATGGTGGCATTGAAAGGGACCAGTCCGTCAAGCGGATTAATTGGCTCTGACGGAACAAATAGAGATAATGACAGAATCATTATGGCGAACAATGGCGGCACTAGTCTGTTCTCTCCAAATAAAAATGGTGGTCTAGCTGATACTGCTTACTACAAGAAATAATTTCTGCGGTTGAATACCTATAACAGAAGAAATGTCTCAAAGTCATTAAATGAGCTTGAGATGTTTCTTTCTTTATATGCAATAACTTGAATTTGTATTTCCAAAGTAAATAGTTTAATCATGAAAAATGATTATCGCACTAAGAAAATGAAGATGCAGTTGTTCATTAAGAACTGTGCTTCTCTTTTTTCAATTATCATTTTAGTAATAAGAAATTCTTGTGACTTTACTAATTAATCAAAAATTTAAATTCAAAGGTGATTTATATGTTTAAAAGGAAAGAGCCTATTCATTGGGTAGAAGTGAATGTCAAGATAGTCAAGAGCGTTTTGTCTAGTAACAGTTGGGGAACAGAAGTTGCTCATGCACAAAATAAATCGCAACGGAGAGTGAGGATAACTGTTGAAATTCCTTTAAAAGAGAAACGAGTTGTCATGGCAACTAAAAAATTCTGGACATTTACTAAAAATAGAAATATCTTTCAAGAAGGGAATTTTGTTACGATTTTGTACAATCAAGAGAATCCAAAAGAATTTAAATTAAAATACGATATTTAACATAAATCGAGTTTTCTTTGATGGTCTTGCGTCGGACAATCGACTAGAAGAGCTTTAGTTACGAATAAAGTTCCAGTAATTGGGAAACAGATAACATTGTGTGTAAGCAACTTGTGTCCATAATGACGGTAATTAAGTGCGTAGTGGAATGCATTCAAATGTTGTAAAATAGAGCACGTTAGACAGTGGATGAATCAATCAGTTTGAAATTGGACTCATTGAAGACACTTTTGATTGCAAAATCTATTATGCCAATCCGTGTGCACCGCATGAACGTGGATCTAACGAGAATCATAATGGATTACTCAGAGAATATTTTCCAAAGCCATCTAATTTCAAAAATATTTCTCAAAATAAAATCAATCAAGCTGTTCAAAGTATGAATTTACGGCCACGAAAACTTTTTAAGTGAAAATCACCGCAGCACAAATTTAATTTGGAGTATTCGAAAGCTTTCTAGAAACCAATGAAGCGATTTTAAATTGTTATAAAAAGGCTAAAACAATCATATGTTGCACTTAATCCTAACATTCGCCTATACTATACAACTTTGTTTAATATATCTTATGTAAACTAAAATAAAAAGCAAACTAAAAATCCAGTTTTAACTAAATCCTTAGTTTGCTTCTATTTTTTTGTATCAATCTTCGTTGAATTATTTTTTAATACATCTGTCGTTGCCTCTTTTAGCTCATCAAATTCACCCTGATAAGTGGCAATTTTAACTACAAATCCTACGACTTCCTGATTTTCCATTTTTAGTGAGTAGCCGTTTAGCTTGAGAAAAATATATGCCGCTAGAAATGCAGTACGTTTGTTTGCATTATGGAATGGATGTTTTTTGATCAGATTTATTAAGAGAACTGCTGCTTTGCTGAACACATCAGGATAGAGATCTTTTCCAAAAATATGCTGTTTCGGTTGATTTACAGCCATACTCAAAGCATTTTTATCAATAACGCCAATTGTTTCCTTTGGTGAATATCTTTTTATTTGAATAACATTCAATTTTACAATGTCTCTTTCGCTCAAATAAATCATCGATCAACTAATTCCTTGAACGCCGCATCATATTCAGATAGAGCTTGATTCACATACATATCAATTTCGAGATCTAAATTGCTTTCTTCTTTCACGATTGCATCCATCATTTTGTCTTCATCAATAAAAATAGTATCTCCAGGTTTCAATCCTTTTTGTAATAAACTCTCTTTTGACAAAGTGACGACTATTGAATTACCTACTTCTCTAATCTTCCTTTTTTTAATATTCATAAAATCCACTCCCACATTAAGTATACACCGTATATCCATACAACTCAAATACTTTTAATTTTCAGCTCGAATTCACAATGCATACCCATGCTTAGCCTCTCTTTTACGAAGACACTATATATGGAAGACTTTATTTATGGAATAGAATATGCCTACATTTACTAATTTTTTATAGTGTTTTCCCTCAACTTTTATTGTTTACAAATGGATTCATGAAGTTTTTGCATGATTTTTCCTTGCAAAATAGCATAACCATCTTTAACTAATAATGGTGATCTTCCATTTAAATCCTCTTTAAGATACTGTTCATATAGCATTTTTTGTCTGGGATCAAGCTCCCTATGTTCGATAGAGTTTCTATATACCCTTATTCTATCAATTGCTACAAAAAGATCAGGAAAATCATTTTGCAATTTCCCAAAAAAGAATTTATTCTTATTTGGAATTGGTTCATAAAAAAGCTTATTTAGATTGGAGGTGAAGTTTTTAAAAGACGATTCCGTGTTTGAAATTTTTGGTTTTTTTACATTTTCTATTTCTGTAAACTCTTCAGAATCCATAGTGCGGATAAAATAACCATATCTTTTACGAATGTGCGACTCTAAGTCATAAAATAAGTCCATTATTTCTGTCATATCATTTACTAGTTGGTTCCTATCTTCGTACACAAAAATATTATCGTCTAAATTTGAAATTAGTTTTATAATTTTCTTTTTAACCTTATTAAAAAAATCAAAGTTAATTATTGCACCAGACTCACTAATTATATTTCTTTGTTGATCCACAGAAACTGGTATTTTTACGTTTGACTCCGTCATGCGTTGGTTCGAATCCAGCTACCCCAGTTACAATCTTTTCTTGATTGTATAAAGCAACAATAGTATAACGGCGGTATAGCCAAGTGGTAAGGCAGAGGTCTGCAAAACCTTCATCACCGGTTCAAATCCGGTTACCGCCTTCGTACTAAATTATACACTTTCAACATGCCGGCGTGGCGGAATTGGCAGACGCGCTGGACTCAAAATCCAGTGCCCGTTGAGGGCGTGCCGGTTCGACCCCGGCCGCCGGTATCGATGATATACCTTTCTTCTTAGAAGAAAGGTATATTTTTTTGACTTTGAATATAGTCGAATCTAAAAAACCAATTGGAAAGTAGGCACTTTTCCAATTGGCTTACAATACATACCAATCATTTGCTATCGGCATTAGCCATAAGTTTAATTATCTGCACGTCTTTAGCAGGGACATCGATAGTATTGACCCTTTGGCCATCGAGAAGAGAATACCCTTGATTTTTTAGTACGATTTTTTCGTTGTTATCTGTATGGTTGATCAAGAAGAGCAAGGTGTAGTCCTTACCTTTGCGGCAAGTCACAGACACTGGCGTATCTGCTTCTATAAATCTTAATGCTGTTTTTTCTAGATGATTGTCATGGAAAATTTTTGCTAATACGAGTGACAAATCTGATGGTGCTAATTCAGTGCCAATATAATAAGCATACCCGTCACCATAATGATTCACTGTGATCGCAGGGGAGTCTTTCAAGTCATCATTGGCGAAATATCCAAATGACGTTGCTTGATCTAAATGAATGACTTCTTCCCATAAATTACTTGTGAATGTGTGCTGGTCAAAGGTGATTTTTCCGTGCATAGTTTCTTTTAAAGGGGAGAATTCTTCGACAGTAATGCCTAGTGTCTCTTTAAAGAGGCCAGGGTAACCGCCTAAATATACTTGATCATTTTCATTGACGATACCGCTGAAGAAATTGGTCAAGAAAACACCGCCATTGGCCACGTAATTATTGATTTTCTTACCAAACGATCGATGGGCTGAATATAGATTTGGTGCAATCACAAAGCGATAGGCGCTGATATCTTCATCCGGGTGGACAAAGTCGACAGTTACATTCAAATCCCTCAAAGCTTCGTATAAACGGCTCATTTGATGAATATATTTTAATGAACGTGGTTTTGCATCAAGTTCCAGCGCCCACCAGTTTTCCCAATCGAAAACTACAGCTACGTCCGCCATGAATTGTGTACCAACCACTTCCTGCAATTCTTTTAATTCATTGCCTAACTGACAGCATTCTTTGAAGACACGACTCTCAGCAGGTTGACCATGTGGGACAACTGCGCTATGGAATTTCTCAGCGCCGCCCCTTGATTGCCGCCATTGAAAGAACATGATCCCATCAGAGCCATGAGCAATCGCTTCATAACTCCACAAGCGCATTTGACCAGCTTTTTTTCTCCCGTTGACTTCCCGCCAGTTTACGGCACTTGGGGCTTGTTCCATGATCAAAAACGGCTTTTTCTTAAGGCTGCGGGTTAGGTCATTGGCTAGAAATTGAGGGTAGGGCATCGGACTAAAAGGATTTGGGTATGTGTTCCAACTCACAACATCCATTTCAGGAGCCCATTTGAAACCGTCTACATATTTATGTAACCCCATAAGGTTCGTCATAAATGGTATATTTTTTGAGTAGGTAGCGATTGCTTCTTTTTCAATCAAGTAGATTTCAAGGTTCATCGCTGAAATAAAGCGTGCATAATCCAATTGTTGTGCGGGATTTTTGGAGGTTGGCATTTGTTCAGGCAAGAAGATTTCATGCCACTCCCTATAGCTTTGACTCCAAAATTTCGTTGACCATGCAGTATTCAATGCATCGATCGTTTGGTATTTATCTTCTAACCATTGTTGGAATCTAGTGCGGCATCGAGCGCAATAGCACTCATGGATATGACAAGTATATTCGTTGTTGATATGCCACATGACGATTCCAGGATGGTCATGGTATCTTTTGGCCACTTCTGCAGACAATACTGCCGCATAGTGTCGATAAGTCTCTGAAGTCGGGCAGTAATGCTGTCTTGAGCCGTGTACCAAACGATTGCCATGAATAGTCATCGGCATCATATCTGGGTATTTGTTTACCAACCATGCAGGAGGAGAAGCGGTACCGTTAGCCAGATCAATCATTATTTCGTTCTGATATAATAAATCGATCAACCAATCAAGAAACGAAAAATCAAAGGTTGATTCATTTGGTTGGAGGGATACCCAACCAAAAATATTGATACTCACGTAATTGACGCCAGCTTGTTTCATCAGTGTCATATCTTCTAAAATAACATCTTTTGACCATTGCTCAGGATTGTAATCTGCACCATAATACATCTGGGTTTGTTTTTTCAATTTTTTTCACCTCATAAAATAGATAGTTGCTACGTGTATTCTAGCAAAATAAAAAGGCTCGTGTTAGCGCTACCAGCACATTGCTTTAAATCATGCAAAAATACGAAAATTGTTCAAAAAGAGATTTCTTTCTATGATAAAGCAAGTCAGAGGGGGGGGCGTTGCAATCCTTATGACTTGCTGTTTTTTTATATGAAAGTTAAAATTACTTATATGTGATTATATAAAGTTATTTTTTGATGATGAGTTATTTTCCTTAGTTATTTTAAAATAAATTTTATTTGACTTTAATCAGTTTTTATTCATACAAATCTATTCATACACCTTATATAATCGGGAGCGTCAATAATTTTGTGTAAATGGTTCTTCCCTACTGTAGATTGTTTCTAATTCTCCATCGGTTGACTCAGCATTTGTTCGAGCTCGCCTTCGGCCTGTTGAAAACCTTTATGACTGCCACCTTGGTGTTAGTATCAAATCTTAGACAGCTTTTCGTAGAGACAAGAATAAATTAAACTTATCTACGAGAGGATGAATTTTTATGACCCGATATAAAGAAAATTTTAAACAGATGATTGTTGAACTGAATAACTGTTCAGTCCACAACATTTTAATACCTATCTCCCTTTTCTAATAATCAAATTGACGATAGTAGCGACGAATATTCAAAGGATGACGCAAAAAATATTCCATATATGCATCCACTCTGTTGTTGACGCCGTGCATCACTAAATGAGAAATAGACCCCCGGTTTTCAGAACTTATTCCTGCTAATTCAAATTCTTTTGTATCGATGATCGTATAACTCCCACAAACTTTTGGTAAAAAGCGAGCTACCCGTTCACTCAATGCTCGTTGCTCATCTTCACCAATGAACAATGTCACTGGCGTGTTCCATTCGATAACCTCTTGCATACCATGGAAAAATTCTGAACTAGTCACAGATCTGGCACGAATCCACATTTGTTCCTCCCAATAACACATGGCATAAGAATAAGTTGCTCCCCATTGATTGCCTGAGCCAATGAAATAATGGGGCATATCAGGACGGTTATGAAAATCTTCAACAGTCTTTTTAGCAAATTCGTAAGCCCAAGAATCAGATTGTTTTTCAACTTCAGCTAAAGCTCCAGCTAAGTGATTCTCCATTTCTTCATTGTATTGTTTATAATTTGGAAACTCATTATTCTTGAACATTAAATAGTTTGCGACCATATAAAATTTTAATTGTTCATTTTTGGGTGAAACAACAAGATAATCATTCATTTCTTTTTGAGTCAAAAGTGAATTTGGTGTGTCAATAAAACTAAAAATCCGGCCTCCAATTTCCTTGATACGCTTAGCAAGCTGAACCATTTCTTTTGTATTTCCTGATTCTGAAGACATAATACAAACAGATTTTTTCGTAAACTTTTTATTACCAGTAGTTAGAAATTCTGCTGCATTTTCAACAAAAATTGGTAAATTAGATTTTCCACGAACGTATACTTCTACTTGCATGCTAGAAGCGTATGTTCCGCCGATACCAATGAAAAATATATTGTCAAACCCATCATTCCAAATTTCATCAATAACATTTTCAATTTTAGAGCGTAATCTTAAACCTTCATTTACACCATCAATTGCCTTCTGCTCATCAAAATTTCTTAATAAAGGTTGTACTTCTTCTTCCCACAATTCTGAGTTATACATTTTTTTCCTCCTAATTATTATAGTAATTGAAATTAATAAATCCTCAATACCTATAAATCTCTCATATAATATAAATTGACAGTCGTATGGTATGTTAAGAATAATCCGGTACCCATATCTTCATAAATTAATTAACCCGGGCATCAATCATTATCTCTAAATCATAGTAATTAACAGCTGATTACTACTCTAGGTCTAATATTTACCAAATTGAACTGTATAATCACTAATGTCTCTTCTAGTAAAATTTTTAGAATACTCAATGAGTCTATGATTTTCATTGTACGTTTTACATTCAATAAGTAATCCAGTTTTATCGTTTTCAATTTTTAAAAGTTTAGCTTCTCTCTTATCCAACTCAACAACTTCTAGAGTTTGTTCTGCTTCAGAAAGTTTAATTCCATAAAACTCATATACTTCATATAATGAAAACACTGATAAATCAATACCTTCTAATTTCGGCACAATCTCATCAGGAACGTAAATTTCTTCTATTGAGGAAATTTGATCTTCTATATAACAAAGTCTTTCAATATAATAGATATATTCTTCAGGATCTATTTCAAAAACTTCCCCAAAAAAGAGCCCTGCTTTTCTACGGCTTTTCTTTAATATTTTCACTGATGAATTAACATTTTTTTCGTCCATCGTTTGATTAAACCCTTGAAGACGCTCTAAATCTCTAGTTATTCTTTTCCCAACTACGTAAGATCCTTTACCTTGAATACGTAAAATTAGTCCTTCTTTTACAAGACCTTCCAACGCTGTATTTACGGTCAACCTACTTAATCCCAGTAAATTTGCTATAACATTATCTGACGGAAGGGCAGTGCCCGCCCTAAATTCTCCAGCTTCAATTTTAGATTTTACTAATTCTCTAACTTGTAAATAATACGGTGAATCATAACCAACTGACTCTTTCTGTACCATTTCATTTTTCAACCTACCACGCTCCAAAATATGAAATTGTTTCAGTTGCTGTTCTAGCACCTAAATCCATAGATTTTTTTATATCCCCATCATACTCTATCTGACCGAAAAGGAACCCAGCTATGTAACTATCCCCAGCCCCCATTGTATCTAACAGATTATCAGCTTGATAAATACCTTGTTGGTAAAAAACGTCATCGTGAAGACACATGCTTCCGTTTTCCCCAAGCATTACGATTACATATTTAGGACCTTCATTTGCGACTTCTAACATCTTATCTCTCAACAACGGATTATCTTCTCCATCATACGAAAAAAACAAATATTCGGTAAATGGAATTGCAAGTTTACAAACTTTATCATCTACTCTATTCGCACAATCAAACGCTGTCTTTATACCATTGTACTGTAAAGATTGAAGATATTTTTCTGAATGCCCCCAAAGATCTGCAACTACAACATCATGTGAAAGAATAAAATCTATATCACTACTACTCAACTTATAATCTTTCATTACCCCTTCTCTGTACTCTCCGAAAATTCGTTCGCCATTAACTAGCTCTACATCAGTTACGGCAGTATCACCCTCTTTAACTTCTAGATGTGAAATGTTAACACCTTTGCTTTCTAATCCTTCAATTAAAATCTTTCCATTATCATCATTTCCAATTGGTCCGATATATGAAGCGTTTCCTCCAAGACGAGTGGTATAAACAGCCATATTCACTGGACCACCACCGGGATATCCTTTCACTGAATTATGAGTATGATAACAGTCAACACAATTACTACCTATCGCTGCTAACCTCATTATTAATCACTTCCTAAAATTATTATTTCAAACATGTCAAAAATTTTACTTTATCACCACGAACAAAAGAATTAAAATATTCCACTGGTTTATTTTCCCTATCCATTGCTGTTCCTCGTATGATAAATATCAACTGATCATCATTCAATCGTAAAATTTCTTTTTCCTGACTTTGTGGTAAACTAACTTCAATATTTTCTTTTCCTTTTATAATTGGAAATCCAATATCTGAAAGTGCAGAATATAAAGAATCATTTTCAAAATTTCTATCTTTTATTTTTTCAAAAATATCACTTTTTATAAATGAAGTTTCCAAAATAATAGGCACACCATCTAAGATTCTCAATCTCTTTAATGCTGTAATATTGGTACCCAACGGAACTTCTAACTTTTTTGACAAAATTTTATTTGCCATTAACGTCTCTAAGCTTATTACCTTAGAGAAAAATTTATATTGAGAATCATTATAGATTTGAGATGGAGATTCAATATCTTGAACATTCCTAATAAGTTTATTTTCACTAACGAAAATTCCTGATCGATTGCGTTTCACCAATTTTCCTTGTTTAGCAAGACGTGATATTGCACTTCTCAAAGTTGTCCGATTAATTTCAAAATTCTCAGCCAAATCACGTTCACTAGGCAGCTTATCCCCCGGTTTTAAATTATTTTTTAAAATGTAATACAAAATACATTCCTCAGCATATTTCATAGGACTAACTTTCTTTAGCATTCATACAACTCCTTAAGAATAGAATAATAGAATCTACAGTGATAACAAAAGAGAAATTATGATAATTGTCATTAATAAACTACTATTATTCTATCACTTTAAGGATAATTTGTTATACTACTTTCTAACCAACACTATTTCTTTTGTTCCAAAAATAAAACGCTGGCAAACCAGTCGCTACAGCTACTACAGCTGCTATTAAACCACCAACAGGTGCCCATAAAAATGTTGAATAAATTAAAGTTCCATTCATAACCATCGCAACAACCGGCATTAAATAGCCAAATGGCGTTTTATATGAAGGATCATATCCAGATTTTTTCCTTCTTAGGATAAAAATTGTTCCAAAGGTTAAAAAGCTTTTTAACAATGCAACAAGAGTAAAGTAACCCAATAAACCCGAAATATCTGTTGCAAAAATCAATACAATCGCATAGAAACATTGAATCATAATGGAAAAGTATGGTGTTTCGTATTTAGGATGTACTTTCCCAAAGGACTTGAAGAACAATCCGTCTTTTGCCATAGCATATTCAATTCGCGGTTGAAACATGATGCAGCTTGAGAGTGAGCCGATAATCACTATTACGGCTGTCACTGCAACAAATGTGCCTGCAAAACTACCAATCACAGGGATTTTCGAAGCTAATAACGCAATCGGTGCATCTGAACTAGCTAATTCATCAACACTCAAAATTCCAGAAGCTACAAATGTTAGTCCAACATAAATCGCTAACACGATAAAAGTGGTAAAAATTAATCCTTTAGGTATATTCTTCTTTGGATTTTTAATCTCTCCAGACATATATACCGGAGCTGACATTCCATCAAAAGACCAAGTAGTAGCAGAAATCCCTGCAATTAATGCCATAAAGCCTGTAGAAGCGCCTTGTAACGGTGTTGAAGAAAGTAATAATTCTCCATTTAAATTGAACAATCCAATTCCAATAATCAAAATAAAAGGAAGAATTTTTAGCACCGTAATAATATTTTGAAAAGTTCCTCCACCTTCAACAGTTCTAATATGAAGATACATAAATACTAGCACAAAAAGTACAGACACTAATTTCAAAGATAGGCCACTGATTGGGATGAAAAATCCTAAATAATTAGCAATTGCTAAAGCCATAATTGAAATTGATGGAGGATCAGTTGCCCAAAAACTAATCCAACCACCAAGAAACGCTAACGGTTTAGAGCCCGCCTCTCTAAAGTAAATATATCCTCCGCCATCTTCTGGATATGCCGATGCTAATTCTGCATAACAGAAATTCGCTGGAATTTGAACCAATCCACCAATAAGAAATGATAAAACGAGAATTAAACTACTTCCGGCAGCTCCCGCCACCTCAGATAAAGAAGAGAAAATTCCTGAACCAACAGTTGTTCCGACTCCAAGGGCAATTACAGTACCAAGCCCTAGCTTTCGTTTTAACTCAGTACTTTTACTCTTTACACCCAAATCTTCCTTGAGTTCCATATAATGCTCCTTTCAATATTCAATATTCTTTGAATGTATTAGAAATTATTTTTCTTCCACCATTACTAATACTGTTCTTTGTGAAGGTCCGTCGAATTCACAAAAGAAAATATCTTGTGCACCTCCTTTATATAAATTGCCATCTACAATTGGAAAATGACAATGATTACCAGTAAGATGAGCTTTTAAATGCCCCGTGGGATTTCCAGCAGTGGATCCATAATCATTTAACATTCTTGCATGAACATATGGATGATTTTCTGGAATAATTCTTGCCAACATTTGATCTAAATCGCTAACAAGACATTCTAAGGCTTCATTTACAGCTATCCCAGTTGTAGTATGCTTTGTTAAAATTGTTACCATTCCATGTAATATCCCACTCTTTTCTATTATTTTTTCTATATCAGAAGTGAGAATAATATACTGATTATACTTGTTGGTTCTTAATTGAATTTCTTCAATATACAAAGTTTCCACCTCGTTTGTCATCAGAGTTAATACCCTTCAAAAATTCATATGCATTTTTACTTTTTATAAGCTCAACAGTACTATCCCTAAGCCCAAGATTCTGTACAGCATCTGCTAGTCTAATCTGTTCGAAACGAGGATTTGCAGATCCAAACATCACTTGATGACGCAGCGATCGATCAATCCAAGTAATTGGAATATCTTTCGTAAAACACTGGTTCATAAATTCCCACGCATTGTCAAAATACAAGCTTCCAAGACTAGCGTATATATTCTTATTTTTGACCATAAGCATCGCTGTTTCCCGAATCCATGGCCATCCAAATTGTGTAAGACAAAATCTTAAGTTTGGAAAACGATTCGCTAAATTTTCAAATTCCAACGGATGTCCATATTTTGATAGCGTATTAGGTTCCCATGATAAACCTGAATGAAAAATAACAGGTTTATTATATTTAATGCAAATTTCGTAGTAACGATTCAATTTTTCATCATCTGGATAAAAATGTTGTCTAGCTGGATATAAAGCTAATCCTTTCAAATCAAGTTCTTCAAAACTTCTAATCAATTCATCTTCAGCATTTTTACTTCTAGGATCTATGCTAGCAAATCCCACAAATTTATCAGGTGCTGCATCTTCAATTTTTTTTACTTCATCATTAGAAACTAATGGAAATCCGTGTTCTTTTGAATAATCTCTGCCTAAAATAAACATCTTTCCAATATTGGCTAAATTCATTTGATTAAAAATATGTTCTAACTGTGCAGTTCCATTTAAATGAACATTAATTTCATCATGCCGAATTTGTTCAATTTCTTTATCCTTATTGATAATCTCGTAAAAATCTGGATGAACATCTACATCAATAATCATCGTATTTCTCCTTTATTGTGGAAGTAACATTTTGAAATTATCTATTGCTCTTTTCGCGTAAAGCCGAGGCTCATTAATATATCCCGATACAAGTTCCAATGTGATAGTTTTATCATAATCAATTCTTTTAAGTTCATACATTAATTCCTTGATTGGGATAGAGCCTTCCCCAGGTACAATATGAGAGTCTGTCCCTTGATTCCCATCAATAATGTGCATATGAGTCATTTTATTCCCCAACTTATCGAAATAAGCCATAATGCTTTCATGTTGTACGAAAGGGGGAACAATATCACACATTCCAACTACATATTCATTATTAATCTCTTTGAAAAGTTGTACTAAATCGTTTGCACTAGTAAAAATATTTGATTCATAAGGTGTCAGGGGTTCAACTACCAGTTTTACCATCAGCTTTTGCGCATATTCCCCGAGCTCATCAATCGTCATAATTAATCGTTTCCACATTTCATCGTGGGTTGCTAAGTATCCACCGTTAGCTGGACTACACAGCATATAGCTAGCTCCCATTTCTTTTGCCATATCAAGGCAAGTCTTTAGATACGAAATAGCATCTTGCCTTTGATACTCATCACCAATCATAAAGTTATATGGATACGCATTATGCTCAGGTGTATATCCCAATACAGGAACTTCATATTTATCAATTAAACGCTTAATAGTATCAATATCACCTCGCTTTAAATCATGGGCATACGCATGGGGTCTTCCTCCCCATAATTCAATATAATCATAGCCATATTCTTTAGCATCCTGAAAACAATGTTCTAGGGGATTTCGTTGGTATCCTGAAGTAAACATTCCAATTTTCACTATTCTTCCTCCTCTTCAATAACCCAAGGTTCAAAGACTTGTATCACTTCTGCCGAAATTTTGGCTCCTAATTTCAGACATTCTTCTATAGAAAGTCCGTTTAAATATCCTGATAAAAACCCGGATATAAAACTATCCCCTGCTCCAACCGTATTAACTATTTTTTCAACTGGATAAATTCCGAACTGATAAAAGAATTGACCATCGTACGCTAAACTTCCATTTTCACCAAAGGTTGCTATTGCTATTTTCATTCCTCTATTTACTTTATCTATTAAATAATTTTCAATGTATTCGTCACGACTTTTTTGACCGTATGAGAAAAAACCGATATCCACACTTGCAAGGGTCTCCTCCACAAGCGGATGTTCTAAACGGTCTGCATAATCAAAACTAATTAGCCCGGTAGTTCTTTTTTTTATTTCAGGTAGAACATTATGAGCCATTCCCCAAAGTGCTGAATGAATTAGATCATGTTTTGCTGTAAATTCGATATCGTTTTCGTCAAAAACAATACTCTCCATTACACCTTCTTCGTAATCCCCATGGACTCTGTCCTTTCCATCTAAATCCATATAAGTAATAGCAGTAGAACCATGGCCTGTTTTAAAATGAGATAAATCTAATTTTTCTGAATGTAACGCCTCCTTCATCGATTTCCCAAAATTGTCATTGCCAGTAGTACTAATAATTGATGTTGGAATGCCTAATTTTTGCAGGTTAACGCCCGTATCTACGCAATTCCCTGTAGGATACATTCTGTTCACCTGGATTCCATCGATGTTTCTGTAAAAATCTATACAGTTATCTCCAATCATCGCAGCTCTCATAAGCCCCTCCTAAATCGCTTTCATTTTCTTAACAATCACAGAATACATTTACACGTTAACAAAGTCAACAACTTCTTTATATATGTTTTATTGTTTTTATACCAAAAAGCAAAAAACATACTCTCGTTCGACAGAAAAAATCTATTTTACGTCATTCATTTCTAATTTTTCTCTATTGTAAAGGCTTACATTTTATGTTATACCTAATTCAGTTGATCTCACCAATAGTTATAAAAGAGAATAAATTTATTAAAAGGATGGTTTTAATGAAAAAACAAAGAAAAATAGTGATCAGGTCAAGTAAAATATATACCAAAAAAGATTTTTCACCTGAGTCAGGTTATATTTTTATTGAAGGTAATATAATTAAATCAATCACTAAAGAAAACCCCATATCAGACGAAGATGTAACTTTTATCGACTGCAAAAACGGTTTAGTTACCGCCGGAAATGTTGATTCGCATTGTTTTTTTTCTGGACATGCTATGAACTTCATTGGTGAAGATTTCTCTGACGTACAAACTTCTAATGATTTATTTACTAAACTGAGTCACCTGACGAATTTGGAAGATAATAAAGCAATTATTTTAGGTCATGATCTTCCTCAAAAGTTTACTAATAGTAAATATGCAAAGAAACTAAATAAGCTATTCCCCGACATACCTACTGTAATTATGGCAAGTGGTGCTGAAACTTGCTTGTTGAATAGTGCCGCTGAATCAAGATTTAATTTCACTAGTCAAACATGTTACCCAGAAGCATATTGGCGGCTTTTGCATTATGTATTTAGTGATAAAAAATTCATTAAACCCCTGTTCGTTTCATATATGAAGTTCTTAAATAGCCGAGGCATTACAGCAATTAAAGAAATGGGCTTTGATGATTTTTATGGTTTCACTGATATTTTAAAAGAACTAGAAGAATCATCCGATTTATCTCTCCGTGTTAATTTTATGAGTCAACCAGTTTCCGAAAAGATGAATATCGATTATGCAAAAAAAATGAGTGCCCTATTTACAGGTGATACTATTAGATTTTCTGGATTTAACAAAATGACCGACGGTTCGATTAGTGAAATGAAAGGTGATTTGAAGCAGCCCTATACCAATAATTCTGAAATTACTAATATTGAAAAAATCGATTGGAATGAAATCGAACGCGATTTAAAAATTGCTGATAATCACGGATTTCGTTTTTCGCTTCACGCACAAGGTGATGGTGCAGTTTCAAAAACGGTAAGTTTAATGGAAAAATGTCAAACAGATATAAATGGGAAACTTCTAAATAGGCATGCCATTACTGACTTAGAACTGACAGAAAAAGATGATCTAAAAAAAATGGGGGATTTGGGTATTATTGCAGAAATCTATCCACAAATTACATCACTTTATGATAATCCCCTCGCCAAAGTTAAACAGATTAAGGAATACGTTGGACCTCGTGCAAAATATTACTGGAATCGCAAAGAGATGGTTAATAATAATATTATTCTTAGTTGCGGTACGGATCTTCCATTGCTATATGATGATATTCCTGAATCAATATTTAACGCATGTGGTGGATATTTCACAGACGACTCATTCCAGTTTAATTCAAATAATTGTCTCAATGTGTCAGAATTAATTGATGCCTGGACATCTGGAGGTGCTTATAACTTAGGGCTAGAAGATAAAATAGGAACTTTAGAGGCAGGAAAACTTGCTGATATTGTCATTTATTCAGATGATTTGTTTTCCATCCCTATAAAAAATGTAAAACAAGCAAAGGTCGTCACCACCATATATGATGGTAAAATTGTTTTTAAAGATGACAGCGTAATTATCAATTCAAATACAAAATAACCATCAGTTATATTACGAAAAATTGGATATAATATGGTACGCTTGGTAAGCGTACCCTTAATTCCAATTTGGTGTATTAAAAAGAAAGCAACGATTCCAACAAAACTATCCAGTTTTTAAAGTTCACTCGATAGTTAGTTAAGATAATCTTTCATCTTAACTAACTCACTTTCTCGTTATATTATTTTAATTTTTAATATAACAAAATTATGTTTTTTATGGTATATTAGTTAGTACAATAATTTATTAAATTGAGGTACCGACTTCACCGTGTAGAGGTTGCGAAGGTCATTACTCCTGCAGAGCATAGCATTGCGCTGAAGCAGGCCTAGGGACATTCGCCGAAATGACAAGGAGATGCTAATCCTTGTACGTTGGGCTGCAAATGAACAGTTTGCAGACTGTCTTGGCAATTGCCAAGGTGCGCTATGTTTTGTGAGTGGTTTGTTCAACGCATTTTGTTAACAGCCGTTTCCTAACATAGGAGCGGCTGTTTTTTTTGTCCTCTAAAACGGACAGAAACTTCACCGATTGCAAGCGGTTCTCAAGAAGGAGCAGAATATGAAAAAGAAGTTCACCCTGTTTGTCTTGTTAAGTTTTTTGGTTCCATTCTTCACTTTGGCTTTGCCCCAGTCGACCTTTGCCGATGAAAAGACTCCGGAAGATAAGTTCCGCGTGGGTATGGAAGCGGGCTACGCTCCTTTTAACTGGACCCAGACCAATGATAAATATGGTGCCGTGCCGATTAGCGGCAGCAAAGCGAGTTGGGCCGGTGGATACGATGTCCAAATCGCCAAGAAAATCGCTGATGGTTTAGGCAAAGAATTAGAAATCGTCAAGACAGAATGGGACGGCTTACCCGTAGCCTTGCAATCCGCCAATATCGATGCCGTAATTGCTGGTATGTCTCCTACTGCTGAACGTAAAAAAGAGATTGCTTTTAGTGATCCATATTACGAATCCGATTTGATCGTAGTTGTAAAAACAGATGGTCCCTATGCAAAGGCGAAAAGTTTAGCTGATTTACAAGGAGCAAAAATCACAGCGCAACTTTCCACTTTCCACTACATCGTAATTGGCCAAATCCCTGATGTGCAAAAACAACAGGCCGGTAAAAACTTTTCGCAAATGCGCGCCCAACTTTTATCCGGGGATATTGACGGCTATGTCAGTGAACGACCTGAAGGAGTCACCGCCGAAACTGCCAATCAAGACTTCACCATGGTGGAATTTGATGAAGGTGCCGGATTTCAAACCAATCCAGAAGATGTACAAGTAGCCATCGGGATGCGCAAAAATGATCCAGACATTGTCAAAGTCAATGAAATTTTAGCCGGCATTTCCCCAGAGGAACGACTGGATTTAATGGATCAAGCCATTGAAAATCAACCGGTTAGTCAAAACAAAGAAACGGCGGAAGAAAGTGGCATCTTCCATGACTTCAAAACGATTTGGCAACAATACGGCGGACTCTTTTTACGGGGCGCTGCCATGACCTTGTTTATCGCCTTGATTTCCACTGTGGTGGGTTCCATGATTGGCTTATTAATCGGGGTTTACCGCACGATTCCCGAAGCTGGCCATAAAGTGGCGCGGTTCTTCCAACTGTTCTTCAATAAATTGTTGTCGCTTTACATCGAAGTTTTCCGGGGTACGCCGATGATGGTTCAAGCAATGGTAATTTTCTATGGCTTAGGAATGGCTTTTGGAATCAACTTAAATCGAACCTTTGCTGCCCTTTTGATCGTATCTACTAACACCGGGGCGTATATGTCTGAAATCGTTCGAGGCGGGATTTTCGCTGTAGATGAAGGTCAGTTTGAGGCAGCTCAGGCAATCGGCATGACCCATGGACAAACCATGAAAAAAATCATCATTCCTCAAGTATTGCGAAATATCTTGCCCGCTACTGGGAATGAATTTGTTATCAACATTAAAGACACTGCCGTATTGAGTGTCATTTCCGTAGCCGATCTTTTCTTCCAAGGAAATTCCGCTGCCGGAACCAACTATCAATATTTCCAAACCTTTACGATTATTGCCATCATGTACTTGATTATGACTTACACGATTACCCGGATTTTGCGCTGGGTGGAAAAGAAAATGGACGGCCCTTCCTCCTATGAAAAAATCGAGGAACAAAGCCCAACAGAGCACAAGCAATAGGAGGAGTATTCATGACAGACTCAATCATTGAAATCAAACATTTGAAAAAAAGTTTTGGGGACAACGAAGTCCTAAAAGATATCGATTTTAACGTAACCAAAGGAGAAGTGGTCTCGATTATCGGTTCATCCGGTTCCGGGAAATCGACTCTACTCCGCTGTATCAACTTACTCGAAACCCCAACTAGCGGTGAGATTTACTATCAAGGGGACAACGTTTTGACCAAAGGCTACAGCCTGACGAAATACCGGACACACCTCGGTATGGTTTTCCAATCCTTTAACTTATTTAATAATCTAAACGTCTTGGACAATTGCACCACAGGGCAGACCACCGTCTTAAAACGGGATAAAGCTACCGCAAAGAAAACTGCCCTTGCCAACTTAGAAAAAGTCGGTATGGCCAGCTTCCAAAATGCCATGCCCGCACAACTATCCGGAGGGCAAAAACAACGGGTGGCCCTAGCTCGAGCGCTCTCCATGGACCCAGATGTAATGCTCTTTGACGAACCGACTTCAGCCTTAGACCCAGAAATGGTTGGCGAAGTCTTAAAAGCCATGAAAGATTTGGCCCATACTGGCTTGACCATGGTCATCGTGACTCACGAAATGGCCTTTGCCAGAGACGTATCCGATCGAGTTATCTTTATGGACAAAGGTGTTATCGCAGAAGAAGGCACCCCAGAAGAAATCTTCGGCGCACCAAAAGAAGCTCGGACGAAAGAATTCTTGCACCGAGTCTTGGAAAGCGAATAAATAAACGAAAGATTTAAGGTGGGGAATTTGCATCCCCACCTTTTTTTGATTTATCAGACAAAAATCATTGTCTTCTGCTTCCTTATATGCTATTTTGTTATAGATTCTTTACATAAATCCCCCTTTAAAGGAGTTCTCTATGGTATTTTTTATCTAAAAGGATTGCAAGACATGGACACTAAAGAATTTTATCAAATCAAAAAGATCATTAGTAAAAAAATAAAAGTTCGAACGAATTAAGCACGGCTACTCCGTTCGAACTTTAGCTGATTTGACGAACATTGGATTCAGTCATGTATCAAGACTAGAAAACAATAAAATACCTAGTCCAAGATTAGAAACTTATCTAATAATTTTTGAAGTTTTAGAAATCTCACTAAGTGAAGTATTTTCTGATCTAGATAATTTGCCACCTTTTAACAGATATCCACCAGATCATTAAATAATTGTGAAAAGAATTAAATTTCTTTTCACAATTATTTTTACTTGAAAACTCTTTTCATAGCTACAACCCCTCATCTTTCCTCCAATATTCGTAAAATTCTATAGTCGCAGTTCTTTTTATACGCCTACAAAATCCACTAAACAGCGACCACTTATAATGATCAAGAATAGCAGATGCTACTCCCCCTACTTCTATGAAAAACAGTAAGAGTAAATATAAAAATAGGGTTCTGTTGCAAAGTTTTAGATAAAGAATAAAATCCCTTACGGTATCTATGATTTAAGCTGGGATTCCCAATAATACCTTGATTTCAGTACAGACCGAA
>PPYE01661943.1_pt1 | contig 36329 bp, 39 predicted proteins | sample 1559881 | NCBI WGS metagenome assembly PPYE01 (sample SAMN08240022, study PRJNA423297) | Human gut metagenome, whole genome shotgun sequencing project.
CCCCGGAACAGAACGAGAAGGGCGCCTACTGCATTGGGGCCTGGATTCGGGACAGCATGGCCGGCATCGGCACCATGACGTATTACGACCCGGAAAGCGGCGCCTTCGGCGCTCTGGGTCACGGGATCACGGACGCCGACACGGCGCTCCTGATGCCCTTTGCCTCCGGATCCATTCTGCCCTCCACCGTGAAAGCGGTGAAGAAGGGCGCCATCGGAGAGGCCGGTGAGCTGCGGGGGGATTTCGACCTGGCCACAGATTTGGGTGATCTGTACGCCAACACCACCAGCGGCGTCTTCGGCACGCTGGACCCCGGCGAATTCACCGAGCGGCTGGGCGATCCCATGCCGGTTGCGGCCGCCGGGGAAGTCCACGCCGGTCCTGCCACCATCCTCTCTAATGTGGAGGGTGATGCCGTTCAGGAATATGATGTGGAAATTTTACAGGTTGTAGAGAATGCAGCAGACGGCCGGGACCTGGTGATCTCTGTGACGGACCCGGAGCTTCTGGCCGCCACAGGCGGCATCGTCCAAGGTATGTCCGGCAGCCCGATCCTGCAAGACGGAAAATTCGCCGGTGCGGTGACGCACGTCCTGCTGAACGATCCAAGCAAAGGGTATGGAATTTTGATGGAAACTATGCTGGCAGCGGGAGATTTCTCAGAAGAACCCGTGGCCTGACATGGTCTCCCAGGCAGACAGCGGCGGCGGGAAGCATTTTGCTTCCCGCCGCCCCGGAATTTTTTACAATACAGATTTACGACTCTCCGCGCGGGAGTTCCTGCGCTTGGACAGTGGATTCGGCCTCCGCCTGGAAACTGCGGAACGCCGTAAAGTTCAATAGAATCAACAATAAATTGGCCATCACAAAGGCGATCAGCACCCCGGCCACGATCCTCCAGATCCGCCGGGCCCGGCGGTTTTTCACCGCCAGCTGCTCGGCGATGCGGGCCAGCTGCTCCGCTGTTCCGCCGCGCTCCGCCTCTGGCGGGACCTCCGGCCCCAGCAGAGCCGCGGAGGTGGTGTCCAGCTCCTCCGCCAGCCGGATCAGCAGGTCCGCGTCCGGCACGGACCGGCCTTTTTCCCATTTGGAGACGGTCTGCCGCACCACATGGAGTCGGGCGGCCAGCTCCTCCTGGGAGAGGCCCTTGGCCTTCCGCAGGGCCTTCAAATTCTCTGCAAGCATTGCGTTGCCTCCTTTCCGGGATCATTCTACCAGGGGAACCGCCGTTGCGGCAAGCAACGCAGACGCACATGGCCCTTGAGCTGCAGAGGTGTTACCCCCCCTGTTCCCCGGAGAACAGCGCCAGCTTGGCGTTGAGCTTCCTGTAAATGCGATCCCGGAACCAGGGCTCCGACGAGGCGGCCACCGCCTCCTCCAGACCGAACCAGGCCACAGCGCTGTTCTCATCCGGCTTCCGGCGCACGGGGGCCGCCGGGTCTGCCTCCAGCAGGTAGGTCACATTCAGATGCAGGTGGGAGGAGACGTAGGCGCCCCGCTTCTCGTGGCCGTCCACAGTGAGGATTTCCAGAGAGTAAATGTGGGGCGATACCGGACGCACCGCCGTGAGTCCGCTCTCCTCCCGGACTTCCCGCATGGATACTGCCAGCAGATCCCGGTCCCCGTCCGCGTGGCCGCCCAGCCAGGACCAGGAGTCGTAGAGGTTGTGGTACGCCATCAGCACCTGTGTCCGGTCCGGGCTCACCACCCAGGCGGAGGCCGTCAGGTGCCCGGCAGCGTTGTCCCGGGTGTAAAGCGCCTCGCCGCTCCGCAGCCGCCGCAGCAGTTCCGCCCGGTCCCGTTCCTCCTGGTCATTCCAGGGGCGATACGCTTCTAATTCCTCCAGCAGCGTCACATGTCTCATCCTTTCTCTTGAGATGGCTCCATTGTACCACGGCCCCGTCCAAAAGGGAAGCCACTGCTGCCGGGAGACTCCGCACCCCTTGCGGCACAAGGAGTTAGGAGGCGCAGCGCAGAAAGTGTCGAATGATTCTTGGAAGTTATTTACAGTTTCTTGTTGCAAATCGTGTCCGTTTATGCTACTTTATAGAAAACGCGATTTGAAGCTTCATGAATCCGTCGTAAACAGGAGCGCCCACTTTTTTCCGGCTGGGAGAGGGGGCCTGCTCTGAAGCATTTGTGCCTGGTAAACGAAAATTGTGGAAAGAGGACAGGGGAAGACATGGACATCAGAAGAACTGTATTGCTGGCAGATGCCAATGAGGAATTCCGCACCCTTGTGCGGAAGATCATAGACGAGACAGAGGAGTTTTCGGTGGTGGGGTCTGTGGGAGACGGGACGGAGGCCCTGCGCCTGGCGCGTGAGGAAGCGCCGGACCTGATTCTGATGGATGTGGTCCTGCCGGGGCTGGACGGCTTCGGCGTACTCAAGCAGCTGCGGGAGCAGGAGGGGAAGGTCCCCAAGGTTATCCTAATCTCCGCCTTCTGCAGCGACAGCGTGGTGTCGGAGGCTGTGGATCTGGGAGCCAGCTACTTTTTGACAAAGCCCGTGGAGGAGAACGCCCTGCTGGATCGGATGCGGGCGCTGTTCAGCCGGGGTGCCCCGGTGGAGGAACACCCGGCGGAGCTGAAGAATCTGGTGACCTCTGTTATCCATGAGATCGGTGTGCCCGCCCACATCAAGGGCTATCAGTACCTGCGGGAGGCCATCATGATCGCCGTGGACGACATGGATGTGATCAACGCCGTCACCAAGGTGCTGTATCCGGAGGTGGCCAAGCGGTTTTCCACCACGCCCTCCCGCGTGGAGCGGGCCATCCGCCACGCCATCGAGGTGGCCTGGGACCGGGGCGATCTGGAGACGCTGCAGAAGTATTTCGGCTACACCGTCTCCAATGCCAAGGGCAAGCCCACCAACAGCGAGTTCATCGCCATGATCGCCGACCGCCTGGTGCTGGAGCAGCGGAAGGACCGGAGAGCGTAAGAAAACAGACAGAAAACCAGCCGGGAGAGGGTATCCTCTCCCGGCTGTTGTCAGGCGTACAGGAGCTTTTCCCCGATGACAGCCATCTGGTCTGCCGTCAAGCGCCAGTCCCAGGGCAGCTTGACCTCTGCCATCCGGTCCGGCCAGCACAGTAGGAATTGGTTCACCGGCTCTGCACCGGAGTACCGCTGGAAAACCTCCTCCGCACCCCAGGGGGCGGCAGTCACGGTGCGGTACTCCTCCCAATACTCCATGGGCAGCTGATCGTTGTCCCGCTCCACCCACTGGATGAAATCACGCTTGCACAGGCCATAGAGGAAAGGAAGCTTCACCGTGACGATCTCATAGCGCAGCTCCGGCAGGTCTCCGTCCCCCAGCCGGGCGTCCTGCCGGTACTCCCCGTGGGCGGCCAAGGGGGACCACTCCACATCCGCCTCCGTGGACCAGCCGTCATAGTCGATATCGATCAGGTCCTCCACCCGCAGGGGGATGGGATCGGCGTAGACGGACCAGGTCATGCCGTGGGCGGTGTAGGTCTCCACCGGCGGATGGGCCTCCAACCAGCCGGAACCGGCATTGCGTATCATGAGGGCGAACAGACCTGTTGTCCCGCCCGCAAACATGGCGATGCAGATTCCTACGATTACCAGGAGGTTGGCCCAGGGCGGGCACCGCAGCCGTTGGAGAGCCTTCCGGGCGGCGTTGGCCAGAAAATAGACCAGTGCGAAAAACAATACCATCCCGATGGTCAGTATGACCATCCCGGTGGACCGGCTTATGGAGGCAAACAAGCCTGCAATCAGGAGTCCGGACCACATCAACACCAGAATGCCAAGTCCCCGGGCACTCCGCAGGTCCGGCAGGGGCAGCCCCGCCTCGACGGCGGCCTCGGCCCGCCGCTGCCAGCGGCGGTAGAGCAGCAGGCTTGCCAGCGTCAGCACCAGCAGCGGCAGGTAGGCTGTGGCCGCCAGTAGGGCAGTGGGGCTGGCCAGGGTGTCCACGGGATCCGTCCAAATCTGGTAGCATTGAAACGCCACTTCCAGCAGACAGAGGAGCAGCAGCGCCAGGTAATTGCGTATCATGGGCTTTCCAATGCTCCGTCGGATGTTCTCCAGCTCCGCCGCCGGGTCGGTGTCGATGGGAACGGCCGCCGGATCCTCGCTGTAAAACACTTGTACCTGGTCGGAGCTGGCCGCCCGGTGCCACCCGGCTTGGGCGCAGTAGTCCTGAAAGGTGTCCAGCCCCGCCGCCGGAGCGGGAGAGAACCGCCCGGCCCCGGCGAAAAAGGTGACGGCGAACCGGAGCTGCTTCGGCTCTGTCCGCCGGTAGTGCCAGGACCAGGTCCCCAGCCGGTCCAGCATCCAGCCCCTGGCGGCCATGTCTGCCAGATGGTCTGTGACCCGCTTCCGGTCCAAAAAGCTGTACAGGGGCATCCACTCCCGCTTTGTGTGCTTCATGGGGCGCCTCCTTCCGATTCCATCAGCCGTTCATAATCCGCCGTCAGCTGCCGCAGCCGCCGGGCCTCTACCTCCAGGGCTTCCCGCCCAGTGGGGGTGAGCACATAGCTCCGCTTCCGGCCCTCCACCTTCGTCTCCCGGATGTACCCAGCCTGCAAAAACTGCTCCAGCAGGTTGTACAGCGTCCCCGGGCCCACCGCCACCCGGCTGCCCGTGGCCTCTGCGACCCAGGCCATCACGTCGGCGCCGCACCGCTCCTGCCGCAGGCACAGGAGAATGTAGAACATCTGCTCGGTCAGGGTCTGAAATTTTCCCCGGGCCATGGCGCTGCCGCCTCCTATTATCGAATATCGTTATTGCTTTGAGACCACTATATCATCGAATATCGATATTGTCAAGCCGGGATTCTTTATCCCGCCTGCAGTCTCTTTTCGAGATAACTGATGATGACGCAAACGCTGCCGCCTTCGCCAGGCGGCCTTGATCCGGATCAGATGATCTGATAAAATAAAAAATACAGGTTTCCCGGACGGGCAAGACCCATTCGGCGGATTGGGCAGGAGGCAAATTACATGCAGATATACTGGTGGTTTCTGATTCCTGCTTTTTTCCTTCTGATCTTTTCGGACCGGATAGACAGAGCCGTCAAGGCAAATAGAAAGCTCAGAAAAGCAATGTTGGTAATACTGGCTTTGTGCAGCGGCCTGCTGCTGGTATCTATCATGGCTGTGCTTACATCGCGCTTTGCCTGAAATCCGAAACGGCAGGAATGGACCCTGACAGTTGGGGAACGGAAAGGAACCGCCGCATGTTCCGCTGAAATGACGGAGAATTTCCCCCCCTTCTTCAAATTGTGCCGCCTCTTGCCATTCCCGGCGGGATGTGATATCCTAAACGGGCAATATCATGAAAAGAGGAGATTTCGACCATGACGTATACGTTCCGTCCCCGGGGCGTCTGCTCCCAGGAGATGCGCGTGGAGGTGGATGACGCCGGCATCATCCAGAAGATGGAGGTCCTGGGCGGCTGCAGCGGCAACCTCCAGGGGATTTCCGCCCTGGTGGTGGGGATGCCTGCCCAGGAGGCGATCCACCGTTTGAAGGGCATCCGCTGCGGTGCCAAGAGCACCTCCTGCCCAGACCAGTTCGCCTGCGGGCTGGAGTCCGCCCTGGCCAAACAGAAATAAGCCTGAGACAGGCCCTGCGGCACCTGCCGCAGGGCCTGTTGTTCAGAGTCCGTTCAGAGATCCCGCAGGCGACGAAATTCCCTGGACAAGCGATAAAAAACATGGTAAACTAAACCGTTAGCGGCGGAAGCGCCGCCAAACCAAAGAAAGACGGTTCAGACGTTTATGAAGATCGTTTTGGTCATCGACCAGTTTGACGACGCGAACAACGGCACCACCATCAGCGCACGGCGTTTTGCCCAGGCGCTGAAGAACCACGGCAACGAGGTGCGGGTCATCGCTACCGGCAAGCCCGCGGACTACAAGTACGCCGTGAGGCAGATGAGGTTCTTTCCAGTGGTGGAGCATCTCATCACCAGCCAGGGGATGCGGCTGGCCATCCCCAACCGCCATGTGTTTGAAAAGGCGGCGGCCTGGGCGGACGTGGTGCATTTCATGATGCCGTCGCCCCTGGGCATCATGGGCCTGAAGCATGTGGAAAAGCTGGGCATCCCTCACACGGCGGCCTTCCACTGCCAGCCGGAGAACATCACCTTCACCCTGCACATGGGCAACAGCAGGCGCGTCAACGACTTTGTATACAACCGCTTCCGGGATACGTTCTTCAACCGGTTCACCCACATCCACTGCCCCAGCAATATGATTGCGAACCAGCTCCGCCAACACGGCTACACCGCCCGGCTCCACGTGATCTCCAACGGCATCAGCCCGGAGTACATCTACGGTAAGCGGGAAAAGGAACCCTGGATGCAGGGCCTCTTCAATGTGCTGATGGTGGGCCGCTACGCCGGGGAAAAGCGTCAGGATGAGCTGATCGACGCCTGCGCCAAGTCCCGCCACGCCCGGGAGATCCAGGTGATCCTGGCGGGAAAGGGTCCGCTGGAGAAAAAATACCGCCGTCTGGCGGAGAAGCTCTCCAATCCCATCGTCATGGAGTTCTATGAGCCTGCCCGCCTGCTGGAGATCCTCCACATGGCGGATCTGTACGTCCACACCTCCGATGCGGAGATCGAGGCTATGAGCTGTATGGAGGCATTTGCCTGCGGCTTGGTGCCGGTGATCGCCGATTCCCCCCGGTCCGCCACGCCCCAGTTCGCCCTGGATGAGCGGAGCCTGTTCCCGGCCGGGGACACAGACGCGCTGGCCCAGCGGATCGACTGGTGGATCGAGCACCCGGAGGAGCGGCAGGCAATGGAGCGCCGCTATGCCGAACACGCCAGACAGTACTCTCTGGAGGAGTCCATCCGCCAGACGGAGGAGATGTTCCGTCAGGCCATTGCGGAGCAGCGGGGGGCGAAAGCCTAAGCGCCCGGAAAACCGAACACGCAGAAGAACCAAAGGGACGGCAGCGAAATCGCTGCCGTCCCTTTTGCGCCGCCGCGGGGCTGCTCACTCCGCGTCCGTCAGCCGCTGGACGGCCTCCTTCATGGTGGACACGAAAAAGAAGTCTTTGCCATGATTGGACTCGCGGATAAAGTCCCGCAGCGGCTTGCTGGCGTAGTGGGAGTAGTCGCCGTAAATGGCGGCCTTGAACCGGTAGTTCATCAGCTTCTGCAGGATGTCTCCCGCCACGCCGGTGCTGAGAATGAAAAAGTCACTGCACACCAGGCGCTTGTCGATGGCCAGCCTGGACGCGCCGGTCTCATACCGGACGGACATGGCCAGGTCCAGGGCCGCACCCGCGTCCGTGATCTGCACCTTCCCGCCGGAGAGCACTGCGATGGCGCCCCGCGGGGCTTGTATAGTTTCGATATTCATCAAAATCCTCCTGACAGGGGCGGGAGGCCCGGAGGCTGCCGGAAGACCGGCTCCCGGTCAGGGAGCCCAGCGGAACTGCGCGGTCCCCACCCCGATTTCAAAATGGTATTTGGCAATGCCCAGGTCCACCTTGGTGTAAAAGCCGGCTCCGGCTTTCGCGGCCACGCTGCCGCCCTGAAGCGTGAAGGTAAATTTCTGCTGGTTCATGGCTGTGGGCGCCAGCAGCGCCGCCCGCACGCCCCGCTGGAACCAGTCCGGCACAGGGGAATCCGCCTTGGACACCTCTTCCGGCTGCTTGACTGGGTGCCCGGCGCCCTGGGTGGTGCCGTAGCCCACCGCGATCACCAGGCAGAGCTTCTCGCCCGGGGCGATCTGAAAGGCGGTCTTGACCTTGCTGTACGTCATGGCGACCCAGCAGGTGTTGAGACCCAGCTGCTGGGCCCGCAGTACGATCTTCTCCCCGTAGTACCCGCAGGCTTCCTCCAGGTTCGGGGACTTCTTTCCGATCAGCGCGATGTAGTTTTTTACGCCGGAGAACTTCCCGTAGTGGGCCGGAAGCCCTCCGAATCCCCTGGGCTCATCCAGAACAAGCTGGATGTGAAGCCCGCTCTCCCGGTTGCACTGGGCGATGCACGCCAGTAGTGCTTCTCTCGCCTCCGGCGCGATGGGCCGGTCCTCGTAGGAGCGGACCGCATGCCGGTGCTCCATGGCCTCGAACAAATCCATAACTGTATTCCTCCTGTGATAGCCGCAGTCAATCCTCGCCGCTCTTGTCCGGAGCGTTTCTCAGGATCTGCAGAATGTCCGCGAACAGGCGCGCTACGTTTTCGATCCCACTGTCCTGCAGGGCCAGATAGTAGAAGACGTGAGTCGCCTCTTTTCGGGCTTTTATCACACCTGTCTCCCGCAGAACCTGCAGGCGGGGGAGACAACAGGGCGCGCAGCAGGTCCTGCCGCGTCTAGCCGCCAAAGGCGGTGAATCGGTTCCGGCACGGCTGGAACTCCCTCCGCAGATGTGCGGGATCTTGAGGCGTATTTTCCATGCCGCGGCCGCCTGACTCGTTCGCTGAGAATCCAGTATACCACATTCCAGCTGGGCCGGTCCATCCGGAAAAAATCGAGACCGACTTTTTCGCTGGGAGACTCCCCCCTTCACAGGACCGGGAGGCTGCCGCTGACACCTTCTGCAGTCCCTGTGCATATCCTGAGGGTGAAACGTCCGGGCCAGGCGGTCTGCCGGACCGGCGTTTGGTACGTATGGCAGGCCCCGACAGAGGAGTGATCGACCAATGGCTTATTCCGACCGGGAGCTGCTGGCGCGCCTGATCCAGTGCGAGGCGGGCGGAGAGGGTGAAGACGGCATGAAGGCGGTGGCCGGTGTTGTAATGAACCGGGTCCACGCCAAGGGCGGGGAGTATGCCCGGGTCGGGCAGGGCAGCATCCGCAATATCATCTTTCAGCCCTATCAGTTCGTCTGCGCCAGCGAGACGGAGGGCGGCGCCTACAACCCCCAGAATATCTACAACATGAGACCCGAACAGATCCACTATGACATCGCCGACTGGGCCATCGCGGGCAACCGCCTGCCGGATGTGGCGGATTCCCTGTGGTTTTACAACCCCTTCGGCCCCACCTGCCGGTCCTTCTTTCCCTCGAAGGTGGGATACTGGCAGACCCGGATCGGCGACCACTGCTTCTATAATCCCACAGACGCGTATTATCAGACTTGAGAGGTGTTGGAAATGGCACACTATCAGAATATCTACAACGGCGGAAACGGGGCGCCTCCTGTGGCGCAGGTCGCGCCCAGAATGACGGACTGGTCCGGTGAAGTCACACCCATGCCCGCCGACCCGCCCATGCCGGAGGCGCCCGGCCGCACCGTCACCAGTGCCGGCCGCCCTATGGACCGCCTGAACGCCGCGGAGGAGCAGGGCGGCCAGTCTATGGGGTCCCTGGACATGCGGAACCACCTGCCCAGCGAGGTCATCACGGACCCCATCTCCATGGAGGAAGCCTACCGGGGATCTTTGAAGGCCATGCTGAAGAAAAACGTGGGCAACTACGTGGTGGCCACCTTCCTGGTGGGCACCCAGAGCACCACCTCCTGGGAGGGGATTCTGTACGATGTGGGCAACGACTATATGACCATCTACCAGGAGGGCCGGGACCGCTACATCGTCTCGGACATTTATTCCCTGAAATTCATCGAGTTCTACGACACCCGCTGCCGGGACATCTGCGACGAGGTCCTCCGCAGCGGCTGGATGCCCAACCAGGGGATGTGAGAAAAACAGTTGCGGCGGCCGCGGGGATGTGCTAAAATCAGGTATCTCTACATCAGAAAGGAAGCATCCCCATGGATTTTGCGAAACTGGCCGCGGAGCGCTATTCTCTGCGGAAATTCAGCGACCGCCCCGTGGAGGCGGAGAAGCTCTCCGCCGTGCTGGAGGCCGGCCGCAATGCCCCCACTGCCCATAACCTCCAGCCCCAGCGCATCTTTGTGCTCCAGAGCTCGGAGGCGCTGGAAAAGGTGGACGGCTGCACCGGCGCTCACTTCCATCCGCCGGTGATGCTGCTGGTGGCATACGACCCGGAGGCCGCCTGGAAGCGGGAGGACGACGGCAAGAACCACGGCGAGATTGACGCGGCTATCGCCGTCACCCAGATGATGCTCCAGGCCGCGGACCTGGGCCTCGGCACCACCTATGTGGGCATGTTCGACCCGGAGAAGCTCCACGCCGCATTCCCGGAGCTGGCGGGGCTGACACCCATCGCCCTGCTGCCTATGGGCTATCCGGCGGAGGGCGCCCATCCCTCCCGCCTGCACACGGACCGCAAGCCCCTGGAGGAGCTGGTGCGGTATCTGTGACAATAAGGGAACTGGAATCAGGAATCAGGGGCGCACGCCGTGCGCCCCTGAATTCTATTCCGGATTTTCTGGAAAGAGTGAAGAGCAGAGCGGGAGGATTCCGTATCTCAACAGCTGCGCTTTGTGCCTCTCTCTGTAAAAAGGCCCTGGGGATGCTGCCCCAGGGCCCTTTTGTGTCAATGCCGCCTCCGGCCCCGGTAGCCGCCCCCGCGGCGGCGGGGTACGCTACGGCCGTACCGGTAGCGCCGGCGGCCTACCGTCAGCTTCCAGACGATCAGCGCCGCCGCCAGCACCAGCAACGCGATGCCAACCACCTTCACCGCGGTGGAACTGAAGAAGTTCCGCACGTTCCGCCAAAACAGCAGCAGGCCGGAGGCCTCCACATCATGGGAGGCCAGCAGGTCCACCGTGGTCAACACCTCTCCCTCCAGAGAGAGGGAGAGAGTGCCAAGCACCTGCCCCTCGGTGACCGGAGCGTCCACAGGACTCTCCAGGTCCAGCGTCCGCTCCAGAGAGGCGGGATCAGTGCCCTTGGGCAGCAACAGCTCCACATCCGCCGCCGGATGGACGGACACATGGTCCACCTTGGACAGCGCCACGCTGACCTCCTTCACCAGCTCAGCCTCCTCCAGCACCGTCTGATAGGAGAAGTTCTCAAAACCCCAGTCGAAGAGACGGGAGGTCTCGGAAAAGCTCTGGACCTGGGTGCCGCCGCTGGGCAAGGTCACGGATTCGGCCCCCAGCACCACGCTGATGAAGGAGAGGCTGCCCTCCGCGGCAGTGGATACCAGGCAGTGGCCGGCATCGGAGGTGGAGCCGGTCTTGACGCCGTGGGCCCGGCTGTCCAGATATCCCAAGGCCCGCCAGTTGGAGATCAGGTAGTTGGTGGAGTGGAGCACCCGCTCCTCGCTGAGATTGGTGGCGGGGATGGTGGCGCTCTTCATATCGCAGATCCGCAGGAAGTCGTCATGCTTCAGGGCCTCCGCTGTGATGAGGTACAAGTCCCAGGCGGAGGTGTAGTGCTGGCTGTCATGCAGGCCGGTGGTGTTGACGAAGTGGGTGTTCTCACACCCCAGAGCCGCAGCCTTTTCATTCATGGCGCCCACGAAGGCGTCCACGCTGCCGCTGACCTGCTCCGCCAGAATGTTGCACGCCTCGTTGGCGGAGACGATCAGCATACACTCCAGCAGCTGCTCCACCGTCAGCACCTCCCCGGCCCGGATGCCGGCGGTGCTGCCATCCGCCGCCAGCCCCTCCAGGGCGCTCTCCGTAACAGTGATTGGCTGGTCCATGGACAGCTGCCCGCTGTCCACTGCCTCCAGCGTCAGCAGAGCGGTCATGATCTTGGTGAGACTGGCGGGATAGAGCTCCTCGTGCTCGTTCTTTCCATAGACCATGCGGCCGGTGTTGGCGTCCACCAGCAGGGCAGCCTTGGCCTGGATGGCGGGGTCAGGCACCTCTGCGGCGGAGGCAGGACCTGTCAGCAGGGAGACCGCCAGGATCAGCAGCAAAAAAACAGAGAAAAAGCGGTGTGTTTTCATATCAAACTCCTACCATCTGTGGTATAATCAACTTGCATCGCGCGGCAGCGGCGCCGAAAAGCGCCGCGGTTCGACATTTCAATTCATAGTATATCAAAAAACGGGTGGGAGTTCAACAGTGAGTGGACGGGGAAGGCCGACAAAAAGTGAGATCATTCTGCTGGGGCTGACGGCGGTGTTCCTGTGCGCCCTGGCGGGCCTGTCTCTTCGGGATCGGCAGGATCGCGTCCCGGGCGTAGTCATTGAGACAGAGGCGGAGGTCCCCCGGGAGGAGATCGCCCCGGACTTCCCGCCGGTGGATCTGAACACTGCCACGGCGGAGGAGCTGGACACGCTGCCCGGCATCGGGGAGAGCCTGGCCCGCCGGATCATCGCGTACCGGGAGGCCAACGGCCCCTTCGGGAGCATTGAGGAGATCATGGAGGTGAGCGGGATCGGAGAGGCGAAATTCGCCGAGCTGGAGGACCGCGTCACTGTGGACAACGGCAAAGGAGAGGTGACAAATGAGGATTCTGGTGGTTGATGACGAAAAGCTGCTGGTCAAGGGCGTGAAATTCAATCTGGAGAACGAGGGGTACGAGGTGGAGTGCGCCTATGACGGTGCCTCCGCCGTGGAGCTGGCCCGCAACGGCCGCTTCGATCTCATCATTCTGGATGTGATGATGCCGGAGCTGGACGGGCAGGAGGCATGTATGCGGATCCGGGAGTTCTCCAATGTGCCCATCATCATGCTCACCGCCAAGAGCGAGGACGCGGACAAGCTGATGGGCTTTGAGTGCGGAGCGGATGACTACGTTACAAAGCCCTTCAACATTCTGGAGCTGAAGGCCCGGGTTCGGGCGCTGCTGCGGCGGGCCGCCGGCACGCAGCGGAACCGGGGCGCCGTCCTGACCGCGGGGGACTTGTCCCTGAACACGGAGGAGCGGGTGGCCATCCGGGATGGAAAGACCGTGGATCTGACCGCCAAGGAGTACGATCTGATCGAGCTGCTGATGCGCAATCCCCGGCGGGTGTACAGCCGGGAGAATCTGATGAACGTGGTGTGGGGCTATGCCTACGCCGGGGACTACCGGACGGTGGATGTCCACATCCGCCGCCTGCGGGAGAAGCTGGAGAAGAACCCGGCGGAGCCGGAGTATATTATGACCAAGTGGGGAGTTGGATACTATTTCAAAGGATAAGGGCAGGATCTGGGACAGCCTGCAGTTCAAGTTCGGCCTGAGCTATATCCTGATTATCGCGGGCGTGCTGCTGCTGCTGAACACCTATCCGCTGCGGGTATCGCAGGATCTGGTGTTCCGCTCCAAGGCAACCACGCTCCAGAGCAGCGTGTCCGTGATGGTCTACTCCCTGTCCGGTCTGGACCGGCTGACCGAGGAGAATGTGTCCCAGGCCATGGCGGTGGTGGAGGAGACGGGCCTCAGCCGCATCCTGGTGACGGACAGTGCGGGCAAGGTCCTCTACGATACCCGGGAGACCAACGACGCCCTGGGGGAGTACAGCTTCTACACAGAGATCGTCCAGGCCCTGCTGGGGAACGACGTGTTCTCCAGCAGCTACCGGGGCGGGGCCTTCCGCAGCCGGGCGGCCTCGCCGGTGCTGTACCAGAACCAGATCATCGGCGCCGTATACGCATACGAGTATGACACGGAGCAGGCCGCTCTGCTAGAGGGGCTGCAGGGCAATCTACTGCGGCTCTCCGCCGGCATCGCGGTGGTGGTGCTGTGTCTCAGCGGCCTGCTGTCCCGGGCGCTGACCCGGAAGATCGGCCAGCTGCTCACCGCCATCCGGGAGGTGCGGGAGGGCGCTTACAGCCACCGGGCGGAGGTGCCCGGACGCGACGAGATCGCCCAGCTGGCCCAGGAGTTCAACAGCTTGACGGACCGCCTCCAGACTACGGAGAACGCCCGCCGCCGCTTTGTGTCCGACGCCTCCCACGAGCTGAAAACGCCCCTGGCGGCCATCCGGCTGCTGACGGACTCCATCCTCCAGACGGAGAACATCGACCGGGAGACGGCCCGGGAATTTGTCACAGACATCGGGCAGGAGGCGGAGCGCCTCTCCCGTATCACAGAGGATCTGCTCCGCCTGACCCGGCTGGACAGCAACGTGCTGGAGCGGCCGGTGGTAGTGGACGCGCTGCCGGTGCTGGAGCAGGTGATGCGGATGATGAGCCTGGTGGCCCAGGAGAAGGGAACGGAACTGACCTATCGGGCGGAGGGGACCTGTACGATGCTGGCCACCCGGGATGAGATCCACCAGATCATCTATAATCTGACGGACAACGCCGTGAAGTACACGCCGCCGGGCAGCACGGTCCAGGTCTCCCTGTTTCGGGAGGGGGATCAGGTGGTGCTGACGGTGGAGGACAACGGCGCCGGCATCCCGGAAGAGGACCTGCCCCGGATCTTTGAGCGGTTCTATCGGGTGGACAAGGCACGGTCCCGCGCTGCCGGCGGCACGGGTCTGGGATTGGCCATCGTCAGGGACACGGTGGAAAAGCGGGGCGGCACTGTGGAGGCGGCCAACCGTCCTGGAGGCGGCGCAGTTTTCACCGTCCGCTGGCCCTGGCGGGAAGGAGGCGGCCAGACATGAAAAAGCGATGGATTGCCGTGCTGCTGTGCGCCGCCCTTCTGGCGGCCTTCGGCTGGGGACAGCCCCGCATTTCCGGCGAGGGCGAGACATACGACCTCTATTTCCTGGAGGCGGACCTGTCCGACGCCCCTGGCGGCGATGCCCTGCGGGCGGAGCCGCTGTACATCGAGTCGGGCGAGGTGCGGGACACCCGGGAGCTGGCGGAGTATCTGGTGACGGAGCTGCTGGCGGGACCGGAGGACGCCGCCCTCACCAGCGCCATTCCAGAGGAGACTACCCTGCTGTCCCTGGAGCTGGATGGTACCCGGGCCAAGGTGGACCTCTCCTCCCGCTACCGGCTGCTCTCCGGCGTGGCGCTGGCCTTGGCAGACTATGCCATCACCCTGACGCTGACCCAGCTGCCGGAGATCTCCGCTGTCAGCGTGACGGTCCGGGGCCAGCCGCTGGCCTACCGGGACCGGCAGATCTTCACAGCCAGGGATGTCCTGTTTTCCAGCAACGAGGATGTGATCGACACGCTGAACGCCACCCTGTACTTTCTGGATGAGACCGGCGGCCTGACGCCGGTGGAGATGACACTGGACCTGTACGAGGGGGACACGCAGGCCGGGGCCGTGGTCAAGGCCCTGCTGGAGGGGACGGAGGAAAAGGACTGGCTCTCCGCCATTCCGGAGGGGTTCCAGGTGACTTCCGTCCGGCTGGAAGAGAGCACGTGCTATGTGGACCTGCCCACGGCGGCTCTGCCGGGTCTGCCGGAGGAGGCGGATCTGTCCCTGGCCCTCCGGGCACTGGCGGACTCCCTGCTGTCCCTGCGGGCAGTGGAAGAGGTGCGGTATCTGGTGGACGGTGAGTTCGCCTCCGCCTACGGCGGCGCCGCTGTGCTGGAGCCTTATCTCAGCGCAGCTTGACGGCGCGGGACGCCGCCCCATCAGGCGCCGAAGAACAGCCGCACCGCGAAGGCGGAGGCCAGAAACCCCGTCAGGTCCGCGGCCAGGGCTGCCGGGACCGTGTGCCGGGTGCGGATGATCCCGGCAGAGCCGAAGTACACGGCGATGGTGTAGAATGTGGTTTCCGTGCTGCCCAGCATCACGGCGGCCACTCGGCCGATGTAGCTGTCGGGGCCGTAGGTGGCGATGAGGTCCGAGCCGACTGCCAGGGCGCCGCTGCCGGATACGGGGCGCACCAGCATCAGCGGCGTGGTCTCCGGCGGAATGCCCAGAAACTCCAGCGCCGGGGCGCAGAGGCCCGTGAGCCACTCCAGGGCGCCGGAAGCCCGGAACATGGCCACGGCGGTCAGCAGTCCCACCAGGGCAGGCAGGACCTTCAGCAGGACCGTGAGCCCCTCTTCGGCCCCGTGGGTCAGGGCGCCGTAGACATCCACCCGCTTCCCCATGCCGTAGAGGGCCACCCCGGCCAGCAGTACGGGGATCACCAGAGAACTGAGATTCAACGCCGGCACCTCCCCACGGCGGCCAGGAATTTGGCCGTCAGAACGCCAACCACCACCGACAGGGCCGAGGCCAGCCACACCGCCGGCAGGATGTCGAAGGGAGACTGGGCTCCACTGGCGCTGCGGACGGAGGCGATGGTGGCGGGCAGCAGCTGGATGGAAGCGGTATTCAGCACCACCAGCAGGCACAGTTCGTCGCTGGCGGTGCCGCTGCAGCCGCGGGCCATCCGTCGGGCCGCCTGGATCCCGAGGGGCGTGGCGGCGTTGCCCAGTCCCAGCAGATTGGCGGACACGTTGGCGGAGAGTGCCGCCAACGTTTTTTCATCCCGGCTGGCCTGGGGCATCAGTCGCCGCAGAATGGGCCGGAAGGCCCGGGCCAATCCGGCAGAGAGGCCGCAGACATTCATGATTTCCATGACGCCGCTCCACAGGCACAGAATGCCGGCCATGGAGACACTGAGCTCCACGGCGGAGGCGGCGCCGTCCATAGCCGCGTCGGCCACGGCGTCCAGATTCCCGGTGAACAGGCCGAAGACCAGGGACAGCACCACCATCCCGGTCCAGATCCAGGTCATTGCCATTGTCATTCCCCCTGTGTTTGTGACGGATACCCAGTTGCCTCACAAAAAATATAGAGAGGACAACTGAGATTTCAAAAAAGCAAATTGGTAAATTCACTTTATTTTTGGAATCAAATTGACAAAATGCGACCGTCTGTGATATGTTCTTATAAATGGATAGTTAGGACATATTGCTGAAAAAGGAGATACATCGTGAAATCAACGGGAATTGTCAGAAAGGTGGATGAACTGGGACGGATCGTGCTCCCTATCGAGATGCGCCGGACGCTGGATATCGGCGAGAAGGATGCATTGGAAATCTATGTGGAAGGCTCGTCCGTCATTCTGAAAAAATACAAGCCCAGCTGCGTTTTCTGCGACGCCACCAAAGACATCACGGTATTCAAGGGGAAGAATATCTGCCCCAAGTGCCTGAAAGAATTGAAAGAGCTGTGAGCGCCCTGTGCGCTGAAAACATGACGCCCATGCGGAGTTCTCCGCATGGGCGTCTTCTGCGCTGCATGTCCTGCGCGGGTCATGACCGCTCCAGGGCCGCGGCGTACAGCTCGTTTTTGGAAAGACCCGTGTGGGCCGATACCTCCCGGGCGGCATCTTTCAGCCGGATTCCCTGGGCCACCAGCCGCAGGACTTGCTCTGTCCCCTCCTCCAGCGTGACGGCGGCGGTCTCCCGGGGCGGGCTGCCCGCCACCACCAGCACGTATTCTCCCTTGGGGGTGTTTTCCTGGTAATAGGCCGCCGCTTCTCCCAGGGTGGTGCGCACAGTCTCCTCGTGGAGCTTCGTCAGCTCCCGGCACAGGGCCACCCGCCGGTCCGGGCCGAAGGTCTCCCGCAGGTCCTCCAGCGTGGCGCGCAGCTTGTGGGGCGCCTCGTGGAAGATCATGGTCCGCTCCTCGTTTTTCAGAGAGTCCAGCCGTTCCCGGCGGCTTTTCTTGTTGACGGTGAGGAAGCCCTCAAAGGTGAACCGCCCCGTGGGCAGGCCGCTGACCGCCAGGGCATTCACTGCCGCGCAGCAGCCGGGGATGGAGAGCACCTCCACCCCATTTTCGGCACATAGCCGCACCAGATCCTCTCCGGGATCGGAGATGGCCGGTGTACCGGCGTCCGTCACCAGAGCGCAGGACTCCCCAGCCAGCAGCCGCTGCAGGATGGCCTGGCCCGCAGCGGCATGGTTGTGTTCGTGGTAGCTCACCAGGGGCTTTTTGATCTGAAAGTGATTCAGCAGCTTCACAGAGACCCGGGTGTCCTCCGCGGCGATGAAGTCCACGGCTCCCAGCGTCTCCGCTGCCCGGGGAGAGAAGTCCCCCAGGTTGCCGATGGGCGTGGCCACCAGATACAGCGTACCGCTCATGCGTTCGTCTCCTTTGTTCGGAAATAGGCGTTGTCCAGCTCCGCCGTGGGGCGGCCGGTCCCGTCCTCCAGGCAGAGGGGGGCGGCGATGTCCAGCCCGGGCCGTCCGCCCCGGCGGGCCTCCAACAGCAGCAGGGAAGGGGCGTCCCCCGCCCGGCGGCAGACGAGGCGCAGCCGCTTGGGCTCCAGTCCCCGGGCCCGGAGGGCGCAGCACAGGTCCGCCAGCCGCTCCGGCTTGTGGACCAGGCAGAAGCTCCCGCCCCACCGCAGCAGCCAGGCTGCTGCCGTGCAGATATCCTCCAGGGTGCAGCCAGTCTCGGACCGGGCAGCCCGGAGGGCCTCAGTCTCCGGCAGCCTGCCGGACCCGGCGGGATAGTAGGGAGGGTTGCACACCACCAAGTCAAAGCCACCGGCGGGCAGCAGGCCGCGGATCTTTCGTAGGTCTCCCCGGCGGAAGATCAAGCGGTCTGCCAGGCCGTTCCGGGCGGCGGCCTGCTCCGCCAAGCGGACGGCGTCCGGCAGCAGCTCCACACCGGTGATGGACAGTGCCCGCTGGCGCTGGAACAGCAGAAGGCCCAGCAGTCCGGTGCCGCTGCCCAGGTCGCACACCCGAAGCCCCGGCTTCAGCCGGGGAAAGCTGCCCAGCAGAAAGGAGTCGGTACTGGGCTGGAACAGGCCGTCATCGCAGACGAAGGAGAGTCCGCCGGGGCAGAGGAGTTCCCAGTGCTGCAAGTCGATCCCCCCATTGGATGATGTCTATATTCATATTATAATGGAAGATCATCATTCTTGCAATGGGGGGCACGGTTCAAAAGAAAAGGCCGCTTGGGCGCGCTCCGGTGCAGTGGCCCTCCGCGCGACGATCGGTGCAAGCGCCGATTTGGTCTGGCCTTTGGGCCTTTTGCGATTCCTGTAGTTGCTGCCCCGTGGCGGATCGTGCGGACGGCGCGGAGCGGCCACTGCATGTTCTCGCCTTCTCTTTTTGCTGCCGCTGGCCCGGTGGGTGATGGAAGTTTCTGCAGCAGGCCGATGCTCTCATCGCCCGCCGGTCCAGGCCCCTGCGGGTCGTGAGGGCCGAGACTTACAGCACGGCCCGGAGCCAGCCCAGGACCAGCAGGTGGAGGGGGTAGAACATATAAAAGAACCACTTGGAAAAACCGCCGCTGGTTCCGTGCCGGCCTGTGTAGCGGGAGAGGAGCAGCAGCGGCAGAAACGCCCCCACGTACTCGACGGAGTAGGCGTAGAGCTCCCAGTCGATCTGGAAGACATGGTCGTAAAACAGTCCGAAAAACGGGTGGATCAGCAGGGAGAGCACCCCCATGTCCAGCATGACCACCATGCAGTAGGCAAACGCCTGGTGCTTCCAACTGCCATAATAATAGTCGAACACCAGGATAATCACCACGCCTGTGTAGCCCCAGTCCGCCGGGACAGACAGGATGAACAGGAGCAAAATCAGCAGGACCTTCCAGGCAGAGCAGAGGCGCGGGCTCCTGCGGATGCGGACCGCCAGAACGCCCAGAAAAATGGTATAGATGACATTGGGGCGCATCAGCTGGATGGCGGCCAGATCGCCGCCGAAGTGGAAGTACAGAAAGGGAAACCAGCTGACCAGCGCGAAAACAGCCAGGCGGAGCAGATACCGGTTGAGGTTTCTGGTGTGGTGACAGCCCTCCACGGCGGCAAAGAACATGGTGGGGCCGGTGATTTTTCCGATGGAATGCAGGAGAATCGCCAACAGGGTGCCGTCGGGGACAAAGGCGAAGGCGATATGGTCGATCACCATGGCCGCCACCGCCACGGCCTTCAGATGATTGAGGGAGAGCCCGCCCCGGGACCGCTCCAGGCATTCAGCGGACGGGGGAGGGCAGGCGGGCAGCCCCTGTGGCGTTCCTCCGGAAAGGCCGCGGCTTTCCTCCAGACAGTGGTCGGTCATGCGACTCCCTCCATGGCCCGCAGGGCCGTCACCAGAGCCGGTTCCCCGGCAGGGGAGAGAATGTCCGGCGTGGTGCCCGTTTCCTCACTGCTGGAGCCGTCACCGTTCAGGCCGAACATCATGGTGAACTGCACCAGGATGCCGCTGTTGGGCAGCTGCAGGAAGACTGGATCCAGAGCCCCGATGCCGTCGCCGCCGGTGGGACTGCCCACCAGGGTGGCGAAGCCTGTCTCCTGGCAGAACACGGCGAAGGACTCGCTGGCGGAGTAGACCGCTGGCCCCACCAGCACCCAGATGCGGCCGTGGAAGGGGGCCCGCTCTGCCGCTGGCTCCACAGAGAGGGTGCTCTCCACAAAGTGGGTGGCGGCCTGGATTCCGTCCCGCTCCAGCTTGGGCAGATCCGGCAGGTCCGCGATGGGGTGCAGCTCCTCCGGGGAGAACACCTCCTGGATATAGGGGCGGTTGTTGCCGCTCTCCGCCAGCAGGGCATAGTTGGTGCAGGAGAGGGGACGGTCCGTCAGGGGCGCCGCCAGCAGCTGCTGCCAGTAGACCTCGCTTCCGCCGGAGTTGTCCGTCAGGTCGATGATGAGATCCGTGCAGTCCGCCGCCTGGCGGTAGAAGTCCGTCAGGGCCGCCCGGTCTGTGGCGTAGCTGTCCTCATATTCCGCCGGGAAGCTGTCGATCTTCACATACCCCACGTCTCCGCCGGGCAGGAGCAGGGTGTGGAGGTTCGCGGCAGGCTCCTCCGAATCGGCTGAATTGACCGTGCCGTCCTCTTCGCCGTAGGCATCCAGCAGCGTCTGGAGTCTTTCATAGCCCCGGACGGTCACCGGGTCCGTCAGCACCTCCCGCCAGTGCTCCCGGTCCTGGATGCCGCCGTCCTCATAGGCCTCACAGTAGGCGCGGTACATATCCGGCTCCACGATCCAGAGGTGGCCGTATGTCCCCAGGCGGAACAGTGTGCTGTAAACAGCGGAATAGAATACCTCGTCGCTGTCGCTTTCCTGGATCATCTCCCGGTATGCCTGGAAGATGGCCGCCGACGGGTCCTCCGGGTTGTCCCGGTCTCGGACACCCATGCAGAGATAGCTGTCCCCCAGCGTCTGGACCAGGTAGTCGTAGTCCTCCAGCCGCTGTTCCTGGGTCAAGCCAAGCAAGTGGTCCATGGAGGGGACCTCAGATTCCGGCCCTCCCAGGGCACCGCATCCCGCCAGCAGACAGGGCAGCACCGCTGCTGCCAGCAGCTTCTTCCAAGCGTGTTTCATCGTGTGTCTCCTTTCAAATCGGCTGTCCCCAATATTACGGGAGTAAAGGGCCTCTTTCTTCACTCCAGCGGGGAACACCGGCAGGATAACACCAATTTCTTACAACTCTATGGAGAAATCTCTTACAGATTTCTTACAGTTCCCGAAACGACAAAAAGGTCCGCGAGCTTTGGCTCGCGGACCTTTTATGTATCCTCGATTACTCCTCGGGGACGATGGCGCCGTTGGGGCAGGTGTCGCTGCAGGAACCGCAGTCCAGGCAAGCGGCAGCATCGATGACGTACTGGTCATCGCCCTGGCTGATAGCACCGGCGGGGCAAGCGTCCGCGCAGGAGCCACAGCTCACGCAGGCAGAAGTGATTTTGTAAGCCATGGGAAGCACCTCCATCAGAATTGTACCCCTATTGTAGCATACAAATTAAAAAAAGCAAGTACCAGCCGTTCAAATTCTATGGTTAAATTTTCGAAAAAATACGGGAAAGCGTCCAAAAATGACGTTTGTCAAGACTAACTGTTCACAAATTGTTTTCAAATAGGTCAAAGAAAGTCAAAATTCAACTCTTGACATTTTGCTCGGGCGTGTTATACTAAACACAGAACAAAAGGTTAAAGAAAGTCAAAGTCAAAGAGATGAGGCGTTCTTTGGAAAGGGAGGAATCATCCGTGGGGATTTCCGATTTGATTGCCAGCTTCCTGCAGGAGAGTTTGGAGGAGACGGACGGTGGTGTGCTGGAGGTCCAGCGCAATGACCTGGCCCAGCGCTTCAATTGCGTACCCAGCCAGATCAACTACGTGATGTCCACCCGCTTTTCCCCGGAGCGGGGTTATATCGTGGAGAGCCGCCGGGGCGGCAATGGCTACATCCGGATCACCCGGGTCCGGGTGGACCGCCAGACGCTGCTGATGCAGGTCATCAACACCCTGGGCAGCCAGGTGGACCTGGCCTCCGCTCGGGCCATCCTGAACAATCTGGTCCAGGCCGGCGCCCTGGAGGAGAACGCAGGCCGGAGCATTCTGGCCGCCGTCGGCGACAAGGCCCTGGCCGCGGTCCCGCGGGAGAGCCGGGACACCGTCCGGGCGGACATCATGAAGCAGGTGCTGATCCTGCAGGTGTAGCCGGGACCCGGGCAGCGGGGAAAAATGTTTCAATAAGCACGCACAGTTTCCAGATGATAGGAGGAATTGATTTATGAAATGCGAAAATTGTGGTAAGAATGAAGTTACCTTTGTGTATCGGAGCAACGTGAACGGCCATGTGGAAGAGAAGCACCTGTGCAGCGACTGCGCGGAAAAGCTGGGCTATACCCAGCGGCTGGGTGCCCAGAGCCAGCGGATGATGCAAAGCTTCTTCGGGAACAGCCTCTTTGGAAACGATTTCTTCGACGATTTCTTCTCTCCCATGCCCAGCCTGCTGGGGCGGAGAATGAAGATGCTGGAGGACCCCTTTGACGACTTCTTCGCCGAGATGCCGGCCCTGAGCGCCTCTCCTGTCCAGCAGCAGGAGGCAAAGCAGGAAAAGAAGGACGACCTGGTAGGCCAGGAGGACCAGAGCCGCTTTGCCTATCTGCGCCAGATGAACGCGCTGAAGCTGGAGATGAAGAAGGCTGTGCACCAGGAGAACTTTGAGCGGGCGGCGGAGCTGCGGGACCAGATCAGGTCTCTGGAGGCCGCTCACAAGGAGCAGAAGGAAAACAAGTAAACGGGACTTTCCCATGGAAAGGAAGGTAAGACACTATGAATGAGAACAAATTTTCGCCCAGGGCGGAGGAGGCCCTGCGGCTTTCCCAGGAGGCAGCCGGTGAGCTGGGCCACGGCTACGTGGGCACGGAGCACCTGCTGCTGGGCCTGATCCGGGAAGAGGAGGGCGTGGCCCACACCGTTCTGACGGAGGCGGGCCTCACCGATGACATGATCGTGGAGATCATCAAGAAGAGCGTGGGTGCCGGTCTGCCCGGCAGCAATCCCGCCCAGGGCCTCACCCCCCGCGCCAAGCGGGTGGTGGAGCTGGCCATGGAGGACTCCATGCGGGGCGGCTACAACTACGTGGGCACGGAGCACCTGCTGGCGGGCATCCTGCGGGAAGGCAACAATATGGCCGTCCGCATCCTGCGCACCGCTGGCGTGGATGCCCGTCACCTGTACACAGCCCTGATGCAGAAGCTGGGTGAGATGCCCCGGAGTCAGGCCGCCGATCCCGGCCGCTCCGGCACCAGCCCCGCAAAGGAGGATAACGGCAAGAACAAGACCCTGAAGGAGTTCACCCGGGACCTGACCGCCGACGCTCGGGCCGGCAAGCTGGACCCGGTCATCGGCCGGGACGGGGAGATCCAGCGGGTGATCCAGATTCTCTCCCGCCGCACCAAGAACAACCCCTGCCTGATCGGTGAGCCCGGTGTGGGCAAAACCGCCATCGCTGAGGGTCTGGCCCGGAAGATCGTTATGGGCGACGTACCCGACGAGATGCTGGACAAGCGCCTTTTGTCCCTGGACCTCAGCGGCATGGTGGCGGGCACCAAGTACCGGGGTGAGTTTGAGGAGCGGATTAAGAAGCTGCTGGAGGAGGTCAGGAAGTCCGGCAATGTGATCCTCTTCATCGATGAGCTCCATACCATCGTGGGCGCCGGCAGCGCCGAGGGCGCCGTGGACGCCGCCAACATCATCAAGCCGGCTCTGGGCCGGGGCGAGATCCAGGTGATCGGCGCCACCACCCTGAACGAGTACCGGAAGTATATCGAGAAGGACGCCGCCCTGGAGCGCCGGTTCCAGCCGGTGCAGGTGGGTGAGCCCAGCCAGGAGGCGTCTCTGGAGATCCTGAAGGGCCTGCGGGAGAAGTACGAGAAGCACCACAGCCTCCAGATCACCGACGAGGCCCTGGAGGCCGCCGTGAAGCTCTCCGCCCGGTATATCAACGACCGGTTCCTGCCGGACAAGGCCATCGACCTGATGGACGAGGCTGCCAGCCGGGTGCGGATGGAGACGGAGGAGATCTCCCCGGAGCTGAAGAGCCTGGAGGAGAAGATCGCCGCCCTGGCCAAGGACAAGGAGGCTGCTATCGAGAAGCAGGACTATGAGACCGCCGCCAAGCTGCGGGACATTGAGAAGGACTACCAGGAGCAGGTGGAGATGGAGCGGGAGAAGCGCCGCAAGAACAACACCCAGCACCGCCCGGTGAACGCTGATGATATCGCCGCCGTGGTGGCCGGTTGGACCGGCATCCCCGTCACCCGTCTGACGGAGGATGAGGGCACCCGCCTGCTGCACATGGAGGACACCCTCCACGAGCGGGTAGTGGGTCAGGACGAAGCCGTAAAGGCCGTGGCCCGGGCCATCCGTCGGGGCCGTGTGGGTCTGAAGGATCCGAAGCGCCCCATCGGCTCCTTCCTGTTCCTGGGCCCCACCGGCGTGGGAAAGACGGAGCTGTGCAAGTCCCTGGCAGAGGCCATGTTCGGCGATGAGAACGCCATGATCCGGATCGATATGTCCGAGTATATGGAGCGGCACACAGTGTCCCGTCTGATTGGCTCCCCGCCGGGCTATGTGGGCCACGAGGAGGGCGGTCAGCTGACGGAGAAGGTGCGGCGCAAGCCCTACTCCGTGGTACTGTTTGACGAGATCGAAAAGGCCCACGAGGATGTGTGGAACATCCTGCTGCAGCTTCTGGATGACGGCCGGATCACCGACTCTCAGGGCAGGACGGTGGACTTCAAGAACACCGTCATCGTCATGACCAGCAACATCGGTGCCCGCAGCCTCACTGCCATGGGCAGCAAGCTGGGCTTTTCCGCCGAGGAGCGGGACTCCGATCCTGACGCTGAAAAGAAGTTCGAGACCGCCCGGGAGCAGGTGATGGCGGAGCTGCGCCAGACCTTCCGCCCGGAGTTCCTAAACCGGATCGACGATATCATCGTATTCCGCCCCCTGACGGAGGAGGACATCCGGGAAGTGGCCCGGCGGATGCTGAAGACGGTCTCTGCACGGATGGAGACCATGGGCATTCACCTGGATGCCAGCGACGAGGCTGTGGCAGAGCTGGCTAAGGAGGGCTTTGATCCCAAGTACGGGGCCCGTCCCCTGCGCCGGGCCATCCAGAGCAAGGTGGAAGACGCCGTGGCCGAGAAGATGCTGGACGGCACCCTCAAGGCCGGTGACACCGCCAAGCTTACCGTGGAGAACAATCGACTCTGCGTTTCCAAGTGAAGAGACCTGGTCAAGCCGTCCGGAGGCCCCATAGCCTCCGGACGGCCTTTCCGACATACCGGACGGAAGCGAATAGACTTGACTTTGGCGGAGAAACAGGTAAAATAGAGAGGTATAAAATGAACCCATCGTGCTGTCCACGATCCAGTAAAAGATGGTGCCAGAGTGCCAACGCGGCGGATCGCAGAGTATATTGCCGCACGTATGTGGGGAAGAACGCCCCCGGGTGGGAGAAATATCTATGACCAAATGTAGCGTAGTTGGCAGCACGCGTGATTTGGGAGCGTATCCCGCCCATCCATGAGGGAAAAAGCCCAACCTCACAAACCGCTGGGACACCACCAGAAGCGGGAACTATTTCTGCAAAGCCGTTGGTCAAAAAACGGCTAAGACCACATGAAAGACCACAGATAAAACAATTCCATAACCGGGTGTAGCGCAGTTGGTAGCGCGCTTGCTTTGGGAGGATAGACGACCTATCCATTCCCCTGAATGTGAGATCCCGGAAGACCTTGGGACAGTAGCTTGCGGCGGAAATTCCTCAGTTGAAAAACTCCCGCAAAATCGGGCTTGACCACAGCGCCGCCCACAGACACGAAAAACTTGCTTTTTCCTTCTCTGCATGGTATCATGCAGAAAAATCGAATATCCGGGTGTAGCGCAGTTGGTAGCGCACGTGATTTGGGAGCGTGAGGCTCGGGTTCGAGCCACAGCCCACGGAAAACCTGGAAAGCCTTGGGACACTTGGGCTGACAGCACTTTCCCCACCGCCGGTAACTGGTCAAAAATCGGCGTTGACCACATGTTTGACCACAATTGGAAAATTTCATAACCGGGTGTAGCGCAGTTGGTAGCGCGCTTGCTTTGGGAGCAAGATGCCGGGAGTTCGAGTCTCCCCACTCGGGCCGTATGGGTGTAGCTTCAGTTTCTGAGTATGTTGCATCGTTAAATGAAGAGCAGCAGCGACATATCTGCGCATTCATTGAATTTATGAATGCGGAATATCCCCAGCTGACCAATAAGATCTCCTTCTCTATGCCCATGTGGCTGGTGAGGAAAAAGATGAATGAGGGATATGTGGCGGTCTCTGCAGCGAAAAACCATTTCTCCATCCATTTTTCCGATGAGGCGTTTCTGAATCGTTTGGCAGATAGTCTGCCTGCCTGTAAAAAGGGAAAACGATGCATCAATATCAAATACGGCGATGAGAAGTCCCTCTATGCAGTCGAAGAAAGCATCAGCGATTTTCTGAGGATCTATCACTCTGAAGGGAGTTCATCCCTATGAATGGTACAGTGGAAATCGGCTGCTGTGGCGCCTACTGCAAGACCTGCCGTGAATTTGAGAAGACCTGCAAGGGCTGCAAACCGGGGTATCCGGACGGCTCCCGGGATCTGAGCCGGGCAAAGTGCAAAATGAAGAAATGCTGCTTGACCAGAGGCCACATCACTTGCGGGGACTGCGGGGAGTACGATTCCTGCGAGACTGTCCAGGCCTTCCTCAACCATCCCGGCTACAAATACACCAAATACAAGCAGGCACTAGAATTCATCCGCGCCCATGATTATGCTGCTTTCATGAAAGCAGCTGAAAATTGGAAAAACGCCTATGGTAAATACCCCGAACAGGACAACTAAAAAGGCAGTAGTGCCCGCTGAACATCCACAGATTTCAGCGGGCGCTATTCTTTGTTTATAGCTTGTTAAATACTGATACGCCTAATGCGAGAGTAAAGCAGAATTGGGGCAACAGCCAGTTGCTTTGCTTTTTGCTCCCGCTGTGGTACAATCCGGGCAAGGTGGTGATCAACATGGATACCAAAGAAATCCTTCTGGAACTGCGCACCAAGCGGGGACTCTCCCAGGAGCAGTTGGCGGAACAAGTGCACGTGACCCGTCAGGCGGTTTCCCGCTGGGAGTCCGGCGAAACAGTGCCCAATACAGAAACCTTGAAACTGCTCTCCAGGCTGTTTGATGTTTCCATCAATACCCTGTTGGGTTCCCCCAGGCAGCTGATCTGCCAGTGCTGCGGCATGCCCTTGGAGGACAGCAATATCAGCCGGGAGCCGGACGGCACCTTCAACGAGGAGTACTGCAAATGGTGTTATGCCAACGAAAAATTCGTCTACACCAGCCTTGAGGAACTGCTGAATTTCCTGGAAAGTCATATGTCCAATGAAGCCTGGCCCCCGGAGCAAGTTAGAGCCTATTTTGAAGCTCAGCTGCCAAAGCTGAACCACTGGAAACAGCCCGAGACATGAATACATCCCTCTGGAAACCACAGATTCCAGAGGGATGTATTTTTGCTCTGTGTCATTCAAAATAGGGACTGCCCGAACTTTACGGCAAAACAGGTCATCTGACTTGATCCAGTTGTCCTGATTGAATGGCATCTAAATTAGCTTGGATCCGTTTCTCCGGCCAGTCCCACCACCGCAGCTCCAGCAGCGCAGCAATTGTGTCCTCAGAAAAACGCTTTCGGATTAGTTTGGCCGGGATACCGCCCACAATGGTATAGGGTGGAACATCCTTTGTTACGACGGCTCGGGTACCGATGATGGCCCCGTCTCCAACGGTCACGCCTGCCAGGATGACTGCCTCGTAGCCGACCCACACATCATTCCCGATGACAATATCACCCTTGTTATCCCAGGCCCTGGCCACCTGACTCCGATCCAGTCCCCACTCCTCGAAGAAAATGGGAAAGGGATAGGTGGAGAGGGATTGCAGGCTATGGTTGGCGCTGTTGAAGAGGAACTTCGCCCCACAGGCGATGGAGCAGAACTTGCCGATCACCAGATGGTCGTGGTTGACAGGATAGTGATACAGCACATTGTTCTTCTCAAAGTCAACGGGGTCATGGACAAAGTCGTGATACATGGTGTAGTCCCCCACAAGGATGCTGGGATCCGTCACGACTTGGTTGAGATAGACGGTCTGAGTATCTCCTGCTCGGGGATAGATGTTGGATGGATTCATATTCTTTTCCTCCTCTTATTTGTTTCGGATGCCCTCTCCCGAAGGCTCACGCACCAACTTTTTTCTTTCCCAGCCGCTGCTTTTGAAGTAGATGAGCCCAACCAGGGCGGGCAGGATGGGCGAAAGAGCCTGGCCCAGATAGATTCCGGGAAAGCCCATGGAAAGGGAAAAGGCCAGCAGCCACCCCACCGGCAAACGCACCACCACCGCGTCCAGCAGGGCATTGACCATGGCCACATGGGCCGAACCCACGCCGATGGCAAAGGAATCCAGCGTGTACATGGCGGCATAGACCAGGCTGTTGACCCCGCAGCACAAGCGCAGATACAGCACACCGACCCGGATCACCTCCGGGCTGGTGCTGTCAAACAGCCGGATGAGAGGTTCCGCCAGAAACTGGACCGTCACCACTACCGCTGCTGTAACGGCGAGGTTCAGCAGCAGGCCGGACCGCACCACCTGGCGGGCCCGCCGGATCTGACCGGCTCCCATGCACTGGCCCACCATGGCGGTAATTGCCTGCCCGATGGCCCAGCAGTGCATCCCGGCAAAGGTGTTGATCTTCAGTCCCACGCCGGAGGCGGCAGCCACCGCGGTGCCGAAGGGATTGAGCATCCCCGTCACCAGCAGATAGGCCGTGTTCACCACCACCATCTGGGTGGCAGTGGGCAGCCCTACTTTGAAAATGGCCAACAGTATTTCCCGGTGGAACTCGATCTTCCTAAAGGAAACGCTCAGCTGGTGCCGTTTCAGATACGCCAGCGAGCCCACAAAGGAAACGCCTTGGGCTGCGATTGTGGCCCAGGCCGCGCCGGCGGTGCCTATGGAACACGGTCCTACCAGCAGTACATCCAGCAAGACGTTGAGAATCGTGGCGATACCTACGAAAAAGAGAGGCGTTTTGGAATCGCCCAGCCCCTTCAGAATGGAGCAGACCGCGTTGTAGCCAAAGACAAATACGGTTCCCCAGCAGATAATCTTCATATAGCCGCAGGCGTCCGGATAGGCATCCGTGGGAACATCCAGTGCCCGGAACAGAGGCTCATAGATGGCAAGACTGAGCACGGTAACCACAATGGAGGCCGCCAGCGACAGGAGAAACAGCATTCCGATGGTGTCACGCTGTCCCTTTTGGTCGCCCGCCCCCTTGTACTGGGCCACCAGAACACTCCCGCCCATGGTCAGGCCGATACAGAGGGAGTTGATGATAAAGCACAGCATGGAGGCATTGCTGATGGCGGCCAGGCCGATTTCGCCCACGATTTTTCCTACCACCAGCATATCCACCACATTGTAGAGGGCCTGCAGCAAGTTGGCCAGAAACAGCGGGAAGGCGAACTGAATCAGTTTTTTCGGCACGTTCCCGGTCAATAAATCTTGTTCTTGGGTCATATAATATCTTCCTTTCAAAAAAAAGAGGGCAGCACAGAGCTGTGCGCCCTCTGTTCCATCGCCCCTGAAATGGGCATAACAAAAGGCCGCGGACAAAACATCGTCCGCGACCCAAAATAAACAATCTTGCCCTGTCAGTCTGCAAAAAGGGCACAAAAACCAAAGACAGCGATTTTTCTGCCTTGGCCTCCCGGTTTTACAGCTTGACAGTCCGAAAAGGCTCCGCACAATGTTTTGTGGTATCCATTTGTACGGAGCCGAAATCAATGCAGAATTTTCCGAATAACATCGTGCTCACCTCGCTTTGCACAGCAAATATGATACCGGATGTGCCGTCGCTTGTCAACGTCCTTCCGGTGGACGGTCCTTTGCAGCAAGGTGGTCTGCGCATAAACAGGACTGGACAGCTTGGTGCAAAACATAGCTTGTGGTCAGAGAAAGCCCTTTTGATCCCGGCCATCCTGACGGTTTTGTTTTCCGCGTGTCCCGCCAATACCGCTCCTTGTAGGTTGGGGTGAAAAAGTTCACCACGGCTTTTCCGTAGCCCTTACCCTGATCGTGGCCCTCGCCGGCGTGTTTCTGACTCGGAAAAAGGCCCCCGGCGTATGCGCCGAGCATACGCCGGGGGCCTTTTGTTGACCGCTTATTGCTCAAACAGATCCAGCAGATATCCGTATCCCTCGGCCTCCATTTTGGCGTGGGGGATGAAGCGCAGGGAGGCGCTGTTGATGCAGTAGCGCACGCCGTTGGGGGACTCCGGATCGCCGGTGAACACGTGGCCTAGATGGGAATCCCCGGCCCGGCTTCGGACCTCAGTGCGGTGCATCCCGTGGCTGTCGTCCGGGAGCTCCACCACAGCGGGCTGCTCGATGGGCTTGGAAAAGGCGGGCCAGCCGCAGCCACTCTCGAATTTATCCGTGGAAGAGAACAGCGGCTCGCCGGTGACCACATCCACGTAGATGCCCTGTTCGAACTGGTCCCAGAACTCATTGGCAAAGGGCCGCTCCGTACCGCTCTCCTGCGTGACGCGGTATTGCTCGGCGGTCAGCTTGTCCCGGACGGCCTCTGCCGCGGGTTTGCGGTAGTCGCCGGGGTCGATGCGCAGCTGGGAGAAAAGCTTTATCTCCTCCAGAGGAATGTGGCAGTAACCGCCGGGGTTTTTCTCCAGATAGTCTTGGTGGTAGTCCTCCGCCGGGTAGAAATTTACCAGCGGGCCGATCTCTACGAAAAACGCCCGGCTGCGGCTGCGCTCCATGTCCGCGATGCGCTCCACCGTCTCCCTGGCCTCGTCGTTGGTGTAGTAGACGCCGGTCTGGTACTGGCTGCCGATGTCGTTGCCCTGGCGATTTTCCACCGTAGGGTCGATGACGTAGAAATAGGCCAGCAGCAAAGCGTCCAGGCTGACCTGTTCCGGGTCGTACTCCACCCGCACCGTCTCCCGGAAGCCGGTGTTTCCGGCGCACACCGTGGGATAGTTGGCGTCGGCCTGGCCGGTGCCGTTGGCGTAGCCGCTCTGGGCGTCGATCACGCCGGGGATGGACTGCATGAGGGCTTCGATGCCCCAGAAGCAGCCTCCTGCCAGATAGATGACGTTTTCTGTCGTATCCATGTAAAACTCCTCCTCTCTGGACTGTATGGAAGGATGCCCGATTTGCGCGGTTTGATCGGCGCCTGTCTCCGGCGGCCCGCCGGGAGCGGCGGCGCAGCCGCTCAGCAGCAGCGCCGAAGCGGTCAGGAGAGAGAACCATTTTCTACCCATGCTTCCGTGACCTCCTTAAAAAACGCGGGACCCGGATCGTTCCCGGGTCCCGCGCATCGCAAAGACTTGGCTGTGTCTGTTTCCGGAATGGCGGTAGACTCGGGAGCTCATCCCTTCCGGTAGCCGCACTTGGGGCACACGCCGTTCTCATTCAGCGCGATGCCGCACAGGGGGCAGCGGTCGATCCGGTTGTGGGTCTCGAACTCTGCAGAGGCCGCGTTGACGCCGCTGGTGAAAGTGATCTTGGCGATGTTCAGCTTGTCCTTCAGCAGATCGTAGACGATCTTGATCATGCCCTCCACCGTCAGCGTCTCCTTGGTCACTACCAGGCGGCACTCGGGATAGGCGGTAGCCAGCTCCGTCTGGAAAGCGGGACCCTTCATTTGGTTCTGGGGGGTGCCGTTCCGGATGCCCTGCTCCTCATAGACCTTCAAAACGGCAGGCAATAGGGGGTCGTCCTGACGCAGGATCAGGGCGTGGTCGAAATTCTTCAGGACTTCCCAGGCGGTTTTCTGGATCTCGTTGCAGGGGAATACCATGTTGACGCCGGGCTCGATGGTGTCTTCCACCTCGATGGTGAGAACGCCGGTATGGCCGTGGAGATACTGGGCCTCGCCCTTGAAGCCGTAAAAGCGATGGGCGTACTGCAGATCCAAGGTTGTGATACTTCTCATAGAAAAACCTCCTTGTAAAATGATGGACCGGGCCAAGTGCCGGTCTCTGTGGAAAGCCGCCGTGATATTGCGCCGGCAGCGCCGCTATGGATGTCGGAGCTGTGCTCCTGCCCGGCGGGAGGGGTCCCACCCGCTGTCCCGGGTTCCATGCTTTGGATCTATGATACCGAAACAATGTGATCCTGTCTGTGATGTGATCACTCTCGGCGGGATCTCGCAAAAAAAATTGCCGGACGGGTCCTGCAGACACTTGTGAACTCCCACTCAGATGCAGTTGACAGTCGCTGCGTTTGTCCCGTATACTGAGGGCACTGTGAGGAGGACGTAGCATGAGTTTTCAGACTTACTTCCCCATCTGGGACCAACTTCGACCCCACCAGCAGAGCAGGCTTCTGGATTCCCTGAGCGCTCAGGCTGTGAAGCGGGACACGCTCCTGCGGGGCGGCAGCACGGACTGCGCCGGGCTCCTGCTGATCCGGACCGGGCAGCTGCGGGCCTTTGTTTACTCGGAGGAGGGACGGGAGATCACCATCTTTCGCCTGTTTGAGGGGGATCTGTGCCTGTTCTGCGCCCCATGTGTTATCCCGTCCATCCAGTTCGAGGTGACCATTCAGGCGGAAAAGGACACGGAGTTCTGGAGCATCCCGGTGGGGGTCTACCAGCAGCTCATGGCCGAGTCCGCCGCGGTGGCCAATTACACCAATGAGCTGATGGCCAGCCGCTTCTCCGAGGTTATGAGTCGGATGGAGCAGTTCATGTGGCGGAGTATGGACAGGCGGGTGGCCGCCTTTTTGCTGCAGGAGGCTGCCATCGAGGGGACCTGCGAGCTTCGGATCACCCACGAGACCATCGCCAACCATCTGGGCTCCCACCGGGAGGTGATCACCCGCACGCTGCGGGAGTTCCAGAGCGCAGGCATGGTGCAGCTGTCCCGGGGCAGGGTGACCATCCTGGACCAGGAAAAACTGGAGGACCTGCAGGCGTAGAAAGTACATAGAGCAGTGACCAGTTGGTAGCACGCTGACTTTGAAAATTGGATGTCATTGGAATGAAAACTGCTACTTGGATCAAAGGGGCCTCTGAAATCATTGATTTCAGAGGCCCCTTTTCTTTGATATAGCGATGCAAATTACAGTCAGATCCTTAGCAGGTAAATTATATCTTGTCGTTATAAAAGAAGCTCGGTTTGAACGTGTATTCAAAGAAGAAAACAGGCTTGCTCTGGCAGGTGTTGCAATGTGGCAGAAACTTAAAAGGGAATTTGAAATAGAATAAAAAGCTTTTGGAAGAGATTGCGTATTAAGCCATAGCATCTGTACAGATCTTCCGATGATCGTTACTTCACCTTCTGCCTTGACAAAATACATGCCGTGACCCGGTCGGTGATGGCGCCTCGGTCCCTGGCCGGATAGAATTCCAGTGCGGGGGACAACACCTCACAGATCTCTGCCGCAGTCAGCGTCGGCATCCGGAGCTGCGCCCCAAAGAGGCTGCGGGCGGCGTTTCGCTGGCGGGTGAAGGTGGTCAGGAAGGGCCGCGCTTTGAGTGCGGCGATCAATGAGGCAGGCTCGATATCCATGCGGGATAGCTGCGTGTTGGAGAGTAGACCGGCTCCGTTGTCAAAAATGGGGCAGTAGCTGTAAGTGCCGTTCTTCTGGAGGACGGCGATGTTGTTGAGGTGCCGGTCGTCGTTGCAGAACAGCGCATCCACCTCAAAGAGCAGTGTCAGATACTGGGGGAAGTCCGTAAGGCCCGTATAGTCTGCCGTGGCTTCTGCCAGATAGGCGATCCGGCGTTTGTCGCTGGAAAGTCGTGCCAGCTTGTCTCGTAAGGGCATTCCCAGGCAGCGGCTCAGCAGGTGATTCAGCGTGATGATGGATTGGCCTTCTTTCAGAAAATTGAAACTGACGCATCCAGTCCGCTCCCGCCCGTGGACCCGCAGAGTCTCCATGCGGTAGCTGAGAAAAGTGAAGGGCGTGTCGTGCTCAATGTTGCTCCGATCCAGGAGCTGGGAGGTCACCGTCTCCGCCAGGGCCTCGTAGCCGAACTGGTCCAGCTTGTACCAGGAGTTCGTGCCGGCGTCGTACCACTTTTCCTGATTGCCTTTGGAGGATGTCTCCGCGATTTTCTGATCCGATACCAGAGAAATGCTCATGGCAACACCTCCAGCCACTGCTGATCCTCCGCCATACGTCCTTGCGTTTTCCGGATGATCTGCAGAGGGTCATATTCCGCCACGCCGATGGCCTCTAGATACTCCCGTAACCCAGCCCGCTGACGTGGCACGCAGCGCTCTTCCAGAAAGGCCTGGAAGTCGTCCCAGGTGGGGCGGGGATCGTTGCCGAACGCCGTTTTCACCGGGTCGGCCACATGGTTTTCCGCCGACACGGTTCTTGCCGTGAAGTCTGCACGGATGGTGGTGCAGAGCCGCTGGCCGTCGTAGAAGCGGAAGGTGCGGACGTCATGTCCCGCGTCAGAGACGGCATCCGGGCGGGAGAGGGTGATCCGCTCCCCGTCGAAGGAGAGCTCCAGCTCCCGCCGGGACTCGCTGATGCCCATGGCCTCCAGCCAGGTGGTAGGCAGCGTGACCTTGCAGGTCCGGGACCCCTTGGCCGCAGTTCCGCCGGCGGCGCTGATATTCACTTTCGCAGTGCGCTTCTCCATGGCACATCACCTCGGGAATATTATATGCTATTCGGTACGAATAAGCAAGAAAAACCGGCAGATGCCGGTTAGCTGCGGAGTGAGGTATCTTAGGAAGCTCCGTACCATTCAAGTCGGAGCGGTCTGCTCTTTGATCCCCAGCATCTCCCGTACCATCTCATAGTGCTTCGCCACCGTATGCCGGGTCACCTTGGCGCCCTTGGCGATGGCGCTGTAATTGGTCTCCTCGGGGTAGAGCCTCATGTACTCCCAGATCTGCCGCTGCTTCTTGGTGAGCTTATCCGGCGAGGCAATCCCATGCATCCGGTCCAGGGCGGCCTTTCGCTCTGCGTTCATCTGCCGGATCAGCACCTTCAGCTTTGCCTCGCACTCCTCGCGGGTGTGGGCGTAGACACATTTGGAATGTTTCGTGCCGTCCGGCCAGGTGGGTGAGTAACGGCCCTCGAAGAGGTGGTCATTGAGTTCATTGATGCAGCCGGTTCCGGGCTTTCTGATGCGCCGCATGACCGGCTTGAAATCGGCAAGGGGATTCTGCGCTGCCTCCGAAGTGTCCTCCGCCACCTCGTTGCCCAGGCCCCGATCGATCTTGGCGGCGGCTTCGCTGAGCATGTCGCCGGTGATGTGGGTGTAGATGTCTAGTGTGGTTGCCGCCGATACATGGCCCAGTATGGCGGAGAGAGTCTTAATGTCCATGCCGTTTTCCAGGGCCATGGTAGCGAAGGTATGGCGCAGATCATGGAAGCGGATTTGTTTGCACTGTGCCCGTTCCAGCGTCACATGGAGGCGCCGGAGCATGGAGCCGGGGGTGAGCGGCGCATCCTCCTTAATGGGCGAGGGGAACAGCCAGCGGCATTTGGCTGTTTTCTGATACTCCCGGAATACCTCTATCACCGCAGACGGCAGCACCAGCTTTCGGATGGACGCCTTGGTTTTGGGAATGCTCATCTGCATCTTTCCGTTCACTTCATAGATCTGCTTAGTCACAGACAGCGTCCCGGCATCCAGATCCAGATCGGACCATTGCAGGGCCAGCAGTTCTCCCCGGCGCAGTCCCGTGGACAGGTCCAGCAGGAACAGTTCGAAGTATCCATCCGCCTTGGCCTGCATGAGAAATCGCTGGAGTTCCTGGCGGGACAGCACCTGCATCTCCCGGCCCCGCTTGGGCGGCAGTTTGCAGCCAACCGCCGGGTTGGTCCGGATCAGGTTTTCCTGCACCGCCTGGTCCAGGGCTGCCCGGCATTTGGCGTGGCACATCCGCACCATCCGGTCGGAGAGACCCTTGCCGTATTGCTCCGTCCGGATCAGCCGCCCCTCCTTTTTCAGGTGGGCGTAGAACTGCTGGAGATCCTTCTGGGTCAGCTGGCACAGTGGAATCTGGCCCAGCTGCGGAATGACGTGCTGATAGATGGAGGTCTCATAGGTGTTCTGCGTGGTGGGGCGGAGACCGGACTTGACGTAGGTCTGATACCAGAAGTCCACCCATTCACCGAAGGACATGTCGGCACGGATCTTCTCGGACTTGGTGTTGCCTACCGATTCCATCAGCTTGATGAGCTTTTCCTGACACTCGTGCTTGCTTTTGGCCAGCACGTTTTTCGTTTTGGGAAGGCCCTTGTCATCGTATCCCACCACGGCACGGCCTTCCCAGCGGCCATCCTTGCGCTGCCTTATGGTGCCGGTTCCGCTTTTTCGTTTCCTTGCCATGGGTTCAACTCCTCTCCCAGCAGATCTTT
>PPYE01275710.1_pt1 | contig 36321 bp, 26 predicted proteins | sample 1559881 | NCBI WGS metagenome assembly PPYE01 (sample SAMN08240022, study PRJNA423297) | Human gut metagenome, whole genome shotgun sequencing project.
AAACCCCTCTTGACGACACACTGCCGGACCCGACTTGCGTTCAAGCCGAGTTGAAGTGGGATATATGAGAGGAACGAATCAGCCCGCAGCGACGCAAAGCCGCGGGGAAACGCGAACCGTGAGCAGAAAGGAGCGGCAGAGCATGACCAATCAGGTTTTCGCCGGCGTCACAAGCGTTGGCCATCGTCTTTTCGGAGGGTATGCGGAACTTCTTCGCATACCGCATACCGCCCGTTTTTCCGTCGGCTCGGTAATCGCATGCATGCCGTTCCCGATGGTCGGCATGACCATTACGATTGCCGTACAGCATTACTATGGCAACTATTCGCTGGCCGGCGCACTCACTGCAGTACAGGCGATCGCATTGGCCGTGGCAAGCCCGGTGCTCGGCAAGCTGGTCGACAAGTTCGGGCAGCGTCAGGTTTCCATTCCGACGATCATCGTGTGGATGGTCGCCGCGACCGCGCTGGTGTCATGCATCACCGCCCGCGTTCCGTCGTGGATCCTGTTCTGCATCGTACCGTTCATGGCCGCGATTCCGCCGTGGGGTGCGATGAGCCGTCAGCGTTGGACCACGCTGCTCAAAGGCGATTCAGAGAAGACGAACCGTGCATTGTCGCTGTCAGGTGTGTTCGACGAATGCATGTGGGTGATCGGCAATCCGCTCGCTTCCACGCTGGCCGTGATTTCCGGTGTGCTCGCTTTCTCGTTCACCGGTATGTGCGTGGTGGTCGGCGCACTGATGTTCCTGACGGAACTGACCACCGAACCGAAGTCACAGACGCAGCTGGCACGCGAGGCCGGCATGACCCGCAAGGAATACCGAGAGCGCGAGACCGCACGTTCCAAGGCGTTGCAGGCCGAAGCGGCCGTGGAGTACGCGCGCGACCGCGCACGTTCCGAAGGCAAGACGGCCGCCGAAGTGCAAGCTGCCATGGAACAGGCCGCGGCCGATGTGAAGGCGGGCCGCAAGGAGTCCATCTGGGGTCCGGGCCTGATCGCCGTATGCGTGACGTGGTTCGGTCTGGGCGCGTTCCAATCGGCTGCGGGCATTTCCATTGTGGCTTTCGCCACGGAAGCGAATATGAAGCAGTACACGGGCTTCGTGTTCGCATGCTTCTCGTTCAGCTCGCTGATCGGCGCACTCGTATATGGCGCGAAGAACTGGACCATCCCACTGTGGAAGCGCTTCTACTTCTGCCTGGCGGTAGTGGATCTGGGCATCGGCTCGTTCATGTTCGCCAAGCACCTGTGGGTGATTATGATCATCTACCTGCTCATCGGCGTATGTCAGGCCCCGACCTGGGTGAATGGCAACCAACTGATGTTGCATCTGGTGCCGCCCACCCGCTTTACCGAAGGCATGGCATGGATGGGTGCGATGAATTCGATCGGCGGATCGGTGGGTTCGGCCATTGCGGGTCAGTTCATCGACCGTATGGGTTCGCACGGCGGCTTCCTCGTCGTGACCGTGCTGGCGTTCATGGCGTTGGTATGCGTATCATCAAGCAGCCACTTACGGGTCAGGAAGTTCCACACCATCACCACTGCGGTGGCGAAGAGCTTGCCCACGTTGGTGCGAATCAGATATTCGGTATGCTGCGTAACGAACGCATCATGATTCATGCCGTACGTGGAAACCCAAATAAGGGCGTCGTTCATGAGCAGACCGATCACGGCGCCGACCACGAAAATCAGAATCTCCATCCATCGGGCCATGTCATCGCGCGGTTTGAACACCAGTTTCATGCTGGCGGTGTAGTTGAAAATCAAGGAAATAATGAACGAAATCGTCGCGGCGATCACGTTATGCATATGGAAGACGCCAACAAGCAGATTCAGGATACCCCAGTCGATAACGAAGGCGATCACACCTACAAGACCGAATTTCATAAGCTGTTCAATCAGTTTTCTCACACAGACAATTAAACACACGCACACAGACCGGACTTAGAATGGTGTGAATTGTCCACGAGCATTTCACCGACCAAGGAGGACCAATGCCAGTCATTCACACCCACGTTTCCGTCTCCACCACTCCCGAACAGCGTGAGGCCCTGAAAACGGCCTACGGCAAGGCAATCACCGCCGTTCCGGGCAAGTCCGAAGGCTGGCTGATGTGCCCGTTCGAAGACAATATGCCGATTTATTTCGGCGGTGACGATTCCCACGCAATCGTGTGGAATCAGACGATCTTCGGCATTGGCGTAGTCAGGGACGTAGTCAGATTCACATGCACCAAGCCGGCACCGGAATGGATTTCGACCTTCTTCAAGGTCACGGTGCGTTCCTCCTCCGGAGCGGAATCGTTATCGGTCATGGTGGCCGGAGACTTCACCGCCACCAGTGCCATATCACCCAGATCCATGCCCGCGCTGGCGCACAGATTCATGGCCTCGTTAAGGGATTCGGCGAAACCGTCCTTCAGAACCACGCGCTCAGCCGGAACTCCATATGCGTTCTCGGCCACCCAGCGCACGTTCTCCACGAGAGCCATGCCCTTGTGGCTGTGCGGTTCCGCAGGCATGGAACCGTTCACCACGGCATCCACGAAGGCATCCAGCTGCGGGGCGAGCGCGTCGCCGCCGTCACGGTACAGATTGCCGATGATCGGCTCACGGAATTCCAGCTCTTCGGCGGTCGCCTTCAACGCCGGAATCTGATCGTCCTCGCCATCCCACAGGTTGATCAGCGGGAACGTCGGAATATCAAGGCCTTCCAAGCGCTGCACATGGAACGGATAACGCCAGGCAAGCGCCGGATCATCACGCCATGTGGAGGCACGAGTCACGACGATGGCGGCGGATGGCCACTGCGCACCATACTCGCGGCATGCAATGTCGAGCCACTTCTGGGCGCCGGCATCAGCACCATAACCCGCCTCGACGATTACCACGTCGTGCAGGGCGCAGGCCATCTCCACGGAAACGAGCGTCGGAATGCCGATGGACACGTTCGCGAACGGGCCGCCATGCACATACACCGGGGCGCCGTTTACGGTCTCGGTCTTGGCGGGCTTGACGGCGTCGGACAGAATGCCGGTGATGCGCCACAGGTCAACGAATTCGCCGAAAGTGACGGCCTTGCCGTCCTTGGTGCCGGCGATCATCTTGGCCACGCGATCGGCGATTTCGTCCATGGAACGAGACAGCACGACGATCTGCATCAACTCGCAGGTCGGGGTGAGCACCGTACGTTCCGCAACGTTGCCCTTACCACGATCCACGGCGATCTGACGCAGGGAGCGGGACGGCACTTCGGAAACGCGCGGCACCAGAATCTCATCAAGCTTGCCCTCGTCGATCGCTTTCTCCGCAAAGGAGACCAGCAGGTTCTGAGCGGCCTCGATGGCACCCATCTCGCCGCACAGACCCCAGTCGATCAACTCCGGGTGGGTCAGGGATGCCTTGCCACCGCCCGATGCGCCGCCCTTGGAACCGGCCGCGGTAATGCCCATACTTGGCTGACGCAGCACGGCGGTCGCATCGATGCCACGCTCACGCAGGGCGTCGATCAGGGCGATCGTGGTGGTGGTCTTGCCTTCGCCGCGTGACGCCTTCAGCGGAGTGTCGGCGGTGACGAGCACGACCTTGCCATGCTTGCGCGGGGCATCCGGATTGTTCTTCAGATAATTGAGATACCCGAACGCATCAATCTTCTGAACCAGGCCGTACTGGCTGGTGAAATCCTCAATGTTGGTCACTGGGGTTCCTTTCTGGGATTAAAGATGAAGATCATTGTAGTGGCCGCGCGTTACAGAGGGGGTTGGCGTCTCTCCCTATAACACCGCGAATCAGAAGTCGGACATATGGAAGCCGTTCTTCATGTTCATGCTCGCCGTGTAGAGCACGGAGTCGAGCAGCTTGTCGGTCTCCTCCTTGAGCTGGTCGGCCATGGTCCGGTTGGCTGCGGCAAGAATCTCGCGTGCTTCCGCGTTGCGGGTGGCTTCGATGATCTCATCCGGTTCCATCGGCTGCACGTCGGCGCTTTCATCATCTGCATCGAACTCGGCGTCGAAATCGGAATCCTCGCACAGCCTATCGATCTGCTCATCGGCGGCTGCGACCATACGGTGGCCCATTGCGCCGGTCTTTTCCTGATAGCGCTCCACCGCGTTGGCGGTATCGGCGAAGGACGCGTCGCACAGGGCTGCGATGATGCGGTTCTCCCAGTAGAAGTTCTCAGAGGTGACGCGCACAGTGGTGTCTTCCAGGTACTTCGGCGTGGAATCCACGTTCGGGAAGAACGGCACCAACGTGTTGAACGGGTTGGAGCCATAGGCCATCCACTGGATCGCACGGCTGACCTGCGGGCGATACGGACGAATCTGCATGACCGCAAGCTGGCTTTGGCGGTTGATGCCGATCGGGCGGAACATGTGGCGCGTGCGCTGGTCGCCGAGCTTGCCGTACGGATCGTATGGAGTGCCCTGATAATGGGAACTCAGCACGTACTTCACATCTTCGATGGTGATCTTGCGTTCCGGCTGGCGAGCCCACGGAATGTCGTCGGCGGTCGGCTTGTGGTCCGCGTCCGGACCATCCCACTGCTCGTCGTACGGGTTGAGGAAGCGCTGCATGTACCAAGCACGCGGGGTGTTGTACACATGGTCGGAATCGGAGTGGGAACCGAAAGCGTCGCGCGGATTGAACGGCGTGGTGTTCTCCACCGACAGGTCCAGATGGTTACGCGCGATGAACTCGCCTAAATCGGCGGAGCACATATGCTCCTCCTGATCGCCCAAGGCATCCTCAAGGTCGAATTCATCGATGCCAAGCTGGTTCGGCATGGTCACGTAGGCCTCGTCCGGCACGCGCTTGGCAATCCAATGGTGGCCGCCGACGGTCTCCAGCCACCAGATCTCGTCCACGTCGGAAAAGGCAACACCGTTCATCTCATAGGTGCCGAACTCTTCAAGCAGCGCGCCGAGACGCTCCACGCCTTCACGGGCGGTCTTGATGTACGGCAACACGAGGGTGAGGAAATCCTCTTCGCCGATGCCGCCGGGCACTTCCGGTTCGTAGCCGTCCTCGCCTTCCCTGCCCTTGGCCGGAGCAAGTTCGACGAACGGATCCGCGCCAAGCACACGCTCATTGGTGGTGAGGGTTTCGGTGGCGCTCATGGCCACGTTCGCCTCATTGACGCCAGCCTCGCCCCAAATGCCTTCCTTCAGATCGGCATTGGGCACGGCCGTGTACTGCAACGGCTCTTCCGGCAGGTCGATTTCCACATGGGAGAGCACGCTGCGATATGTACGCGGCTGCTCCTCCGGCTTGACTACGATGAAACGCTTCGGGCAGAATTCGCCGTTTGCGCTGTCTTCATTGCGGGCGATGATGGTCGAACCGTCATAACTTGCGTTCTTGCCGACCAGAATCGTGGTGCACGCCATGTTGCTGTGTATTCCTTTCGATGATTGTTCTCCCTTACGGGAACATGTCAGGCTTCTGCGCCTCCCGGTTTCGCCAGCGGGGAAGACGACATGGTTCGGATTCCGCCGCCGAGGGGCAGCGATCAGGCTTTGCCGGTAAGGAAGATGCCGCCTTGATCAATGGGATTGCCGCCATTGCGCAGGGCACGCTCCATTTCGTTCAGCCAGAAGCCCTGATTGAGGCCGGCCAACGGTGCCGTCGTACCCCACACATGCAGGTAGTAGTCATGATCCCGATCCGGTGGGTACGGGCCGTTGTAACGCATGGTGACCGCGGGATCGGTGCTGCGACCGGTCAGCAGCGGCGAAGCGGCGGACGTGCGGCCTTGCACGGTTTCGGGAATCATCGCGGAAACGGTACGGGAGAAATCGGCCGGAATCGCCAGCGCATGGGAATCATTGAAGTCGTACATCAGCGCATCAACCGGCAGATTCGCCAGTGACCAGTGATTCCATTGGAAGCCGCATACCGGAATCGAATCCGGATCAACGAATTCCCAATGCAGGAACTGCACCGACGAGTCAAGCTCATCGATGTAGAAAGGGAAGGAGACGATTGGAGTGCCGTCAATGCAGTTCTCAGGCGGCGCCGCCTTGGCAAACGCGTCGGGAATGACGGTAAAATCTGCGGAAATCTTCATGTCTCCAGTATCGCGCATACACGTGACGCACGATACCGCCACATCATTGATGCGGCGCGGGGGCTTGACCTGCGAGAGCCAGTTTGTTACTCAACGGCAAAGGCCCCAAAGACGAGGATTTGGAGCCCTGACCTGCGAGCAAGTCCGCGGTAATCGCAGGTCAGGCCCTTACACACATGTGTTGGAGGGCCTAACCTGCGAGGACCAGCCTGTCACCCAACAACAAGTGCACTTTTGCGGCCGAAAACCATAACCGCCGCCATTACCGTCAGCGGTCGGCCGGATTGTAGTAGTCGCCGTTAAGCGCTGCGGCGGCCTTGGCCTTGGCTTCCTCAAGAGTGACCTCGGCGAGCGCGGCGCGCACATCGTCCAGAGCCACCGGGGTCATGGACAGGGAATTGACGCCCAAACCGGCCAGCACCACGGCCAGATCCGGATCGGCGGCGGCCTCGCCGCACACGCCCACCGGCATGCCGTTGGCATTGCCCGCGTCGCAGATCATCTTGATGGCGCGCAGCACAGCCGGATGCCATGCGGTCTGGTAGTTGGCCACGGAACCGAGGGTACGGTCGGCGGCCAGCGTGTACTGGGTCAGGTCGTTGGTGCCGATGGAGACGAAATCGGCCACCTTGGCCACCTTGTCGGCCATCAGGGCGATGGATGGCACTTCGGCCATGGCACCCACGAATTTCAGCCCATGGCTCTTGGCGAGTCTGACGAAGTAGTCGGCCTCATGCTCGTCGGCCACCATCGGGGCCATGACCCACAGATCGGCGTCGGTTGCGGCATCCGCGGCGGCGAGGGCCTTGAGCTGGCCTTCAAGCACGTCCATATGGGCCTTCAAGGTGCGCAGGCCTCGCAGTCCGAGAGCGGGGTTCGGCTCGTCTTCCGGAGTCAGGAACGGCAATGGCTTGTCGGCGCCGGCGTCGAGCATGCGGATCACGACTTTCTTGCCCGGGAACTGGCTGAGCAGCTCGATATAGGCCTTGGTCTGCTCTTCGACGCTTGGCGGTTCGGCGTTGCCGATGAACAGGAATTCGGTGCGGAATAGGCCCACGCCCTCGGCACCATATTCCAATGCGGTGGCGGCATCGGACGGTTTGCCCACATTCGCCAACAGCGGAATGCGGTGGCCGTCTTTGGTGGCACCCGGGTTGCCACGCAGTTCCTTGGCCGCCGCGGCGCGAGACTTGGCCGCTTCTGCCGCGGTGATTTCCTCCTCGGACGGTTCGACGGTGATTTCGCCTTTGGCTGCATTCACGATCACGTTGGTGCCGTCGGTCAGTTCGGTCGCTTCGGTGGCGGAGACCACGGCCACAATGCCGCGGGCGCGAGCCAGGATGGCGGTATGCGAGGTCGGGCCGCCCTGCGAGGTCACGATGGCGAGGGTCTTGCTCATGTCGAGCGCGGCGGTATCAGCCGGGGACAGGTCTTCGGCAACGAGCACGAACGGGGTTTCGCTCACCGGCAGACCCGGCGCCGGAGCGCCCATCAGGTCGGCGATCACACGCTGACCGACATCATGCAAATCGGCCGCACGCTCGGCCTGATAGCCGCCGATGGCACGGAACATGTCTTCCACGGCCGCGAAACCTTCAAGCACGGCCCGCTCGGCAGTCTTGCCTTGGCCAATCAGATTCCGGATGGACTGCGCAAGGGACGGGTCGGAGGCGAACATGGCGATGGCCTGAAGAATCGGAGCGGCCTTTTGGGCGCCTTCGTCACCATTGGCGGCCTCTTCCGCACGACGGTTGAGGTCGGCGTTCACCAATGCCAATGATCGCTCGACGCGGATGATTTCAGTTTCGGCGTCGATGCCTTCGGCACGCGGTGCGTCCGACGGTTCAGGCAGCGGAGCGGCCATGCGAATAACCGGTCCGACCGCAACGCCACGACCGATGCCAACACCCTTGATGTTCATGAGAACTCCTTTTCCTGGTTCCTTGGTTGTCCCGACGAACGCATACGGCGCGACCGTCGAGGAGTACGGGGGTTACTGCAATGATCCCCACCGTCATTGCCGGTAAATCATTTTCAGCCTGCCGTTAGTATACATAAATATTCATTAATACGAAAAAGGAAAACGTTTTCTGCGTTTCGTGAAAAAGTGGTATGCTTTTCGCTGAGCGGCATCATACTGCCGCGTTGTTCCTGCACAATTGAAGAACGCAACCAAGCACTATCACGACTCAAAGGAGTGTCACTATGGCAACCCGCAATCTCGTCATCAACGATCCCGTCGGCATCCACGCACGCCCGGCCGCACAGTTCGCACAGGCCGTCACCGCCTCCAACTGCAACGTGACCATCGCCAAGGAGGGCGGCGACGCCGTCCCGGCAGGCTCCATCCTGTCCATCATGGGCCTGGGCATCAAGCAGGGCGACACCGTGGTCATCAACGTCGAAGGCACCGACGCCGATGCGTGCGCCGACAAGCTGATCGGCATCCTCGCCAACGCCGCGTGAGCCCGATCATCATCGCCGATTCCTTGCAGCCGCCCGCCATGTTCGACGGGCGGCTGTTCTATTCTTGAGAGGTCCCGTCGTTCGCGCATGGCGACCGGGATCGCGCGGCGAATCGCCAACAGGACCGCATGACGGAGGAAAACATGGCAGGCAGGAACGAGAGCAACCGTTCGATTACGAACGTGGCCGCATTGGCGAACGTGTCGATCGCAACCGTTTCCCGCGTATTGTCGGGCAAACGCACCAAGGACGACGACATCGCCCGCCGTGTGCGCGCAGCCGCCGAACAGCTCAACTATTCCGTCAACTATGCGGCAAGCGCACTGCGTAGCACCATCACCAACACCATCGGCCTGGTCATCCCCAGCGCCACCGAAACGTTCAGCGCGCAGCTGCTTGACGAAATCGAGCCGACCATCGACGTGGACTCGCAACAGCTGTTGCTCGGCATAGGCCCCAATCAAGCGGCACAGGGCGAACGCATCGCATCACTCGTCGCACGTCATGTGGACGGACTCATCGTAGTGCCCGCGGCCGGGGCCGATCTCACCGAAATCCTCGAACAATATGCCGGCACCCTGCCGATCGTACAGGTCGGAGGCCGGCAACGTTCCTTCCATACATCGATGGTCGGCATCGACGAAGACGCCGCCATGGAGATGACCATCGGGCATCTGGCCGATCAGGGCATCGAATCCGTGGCCTACATGGCCGGCAAGGAGATCTCCTTCGAATCGGCGGAATTGTTCGCCATGTTCCATACGCAGGTGCGCGCGCATCATCTGAAGACGCAGGCCGACTGGAACCGATTCGGCGAGCGCAGCGTGCAACGTGGTTTCGACTGCGCAATGCGCCTGTTCTCCGAGCCGCTGGTGCAGCCGGAGGCCGTGGTCTGCGCGGATGACACCATCGCGTTCGGCATGATGGTGGCGCTGCACGCTTTGGGACTCCGTGTACCGCAGGATGTGCTAATCGTCGGCTATAACGATTCGCCGATCGCTTCGACCACCATGCCGACGCTCACTTCGGTGCGTCCGCCGTTCCAGCAGATCGTATCGGAGGCGTTGCGTCTGATCGCGCTCGGTCCGGAGCATCCGGCGCATGTGTCGCTGCCGCCGCAGCTTATCGTCCGCGATTCCACCGTGGTCGCACGCTAGGGACGCCGACGATTCCCATACCGGAACGTACGGATCAACCTTACGGAATCAGGGCGCAGAACAAGGCTTCGAACACCAACGCGGGATTGCCGTTGCCATTGAGACGCCTGCGGGCCGTAGCGATATCCTCCAGCCGACGTACGGCCGCGGTGCGATCCAGACGCACCGACAGTTCGGCGATCGAGGAGCGGTTCTCGAGATTGATCAGGCCGACGGCATCCTCGGCGTTGTTCTGCAACACGGCGACATCACGGTAGATGCTCGCCACCGAGTTGAGTGCGCGGTCAAGCACGTCACGCGTGAGGCGCGTGGCCTGACGCTTGAGCTCGTCTTTTTTGGCGATGGCGTTGTAGGCGCCGCGCAATTTCGGAGGAATGCGGTCCTTCGGACCAAGTCCGTTGATTCTACGGAAATCGGCTTCCGCGGCGGCGGCTTTGACCTCCACATCCGCCTCGGCCTGCGCTTTCGCATTGTCGATGAGATTGCCGGCCAGCAACACCGCATCGGATGCCTTCGCAAGATTGAGCACGCCGACGATCAGCTCATCACGATCCGACATGATCCGCTCGTTGCAGGCGTACAGTCGGGCGATGCCGATATGCCCTTCGGCAAGGCGCGCCGCACGGGCCGCGATTTTCGGCTCGACCTGCGAAGTCTCCTCGAGGAATTTCGCCACGGCCTGGTTCGACGGCACGGCAAGATTCACGATACGGGTGCGCGAACGGATGGTCGGCAGCACATCTTGCGCACTCGGGGCGCACAACAGCCAGATGGCATGTTCGCTCGGCTCCTCAATCTCCTTCAGCAACACATTCGTGGTGCGTTCGAGCATACGGTCCACGTCTTCGATGATGATGATTCGCCACGGCGCGGTGCTCGGCATCTGCTCGGAGGTGGTGATCAGGTCGCGTACCTGATCGATGCCGATGGTCACCTTATTCGTGGCGAGTACGGTCACGTCGGGATGCGTGCCGGCAAGCACCTGCTGGGTGACTTTGGTCGGTTCGTCGCCAAGGCCATGGTCGGGGCTCTCCAACGCCGCCGCGAAGGCGCGCGCCACATTGGAACGGCCGGATCCGGGAGGCCCGCAGATCAGCCATGATTGCGCGATCGACTTCGGATCGCCACAGGAGATGGTCTTGAGCTGCTCCACCACCTGACGTTGCCCCACTATGGAATCCCATACGCTCATCGTGCGATTCCTTCCGTATTCTCGCCGGTGGAAACCGTCGACCGTAGGGTTGGCCGCAGGTGGTCGATCGCAGCGAAATCGTGTTCGATCCGTTGCCAGACCTCTTCGATGGATTGGCTGGCATCGATTACGCGGAACCGTTCCGGTTCGGCCCTGGCGAGCTCAAGGAAGGCGTTGCGCGTACGATTCTGGAAATCGTCGCCGGCGGATTCCATGCGATCCTCGCTGTGCCGCAGTCGTGCATGCGAGGCGGCCGGATCCATGTCCAGCAGATATGTGCGTTCCGGCAGTAACCCATTGGTGGCCCACAGGCTGAGATCCCGGATTTCCTTAAGCGTCAGTTCACGCCCGCCCGCCTGATAAGCCAACGACGAATCGAGGTAACGGTCGGTGATCACCACCGCGCCGCGTTCAAGCGCCGGGCGAATCACCTCGGCCACATGCTGCGCCCGGTCCGCCGCGAACAACAATGCTTCGGTACGGGGGGCGATGTCGGCAGGCTCCGGCTGCCGTCCCCCATCCGCCTTGTTCGCGGGAACCCCCGCATCGGCAGCGGCGACTCCATGCAGCAACATGCCGCGAATGGCCACACCGAGCGCGGTGCCGCCCGGTTCGCGCGTAACCACGCATTCACGCCCCTGCGCTTCGATATGCGCACGCAATCGCTCGACCTGCGTGGTCTTGCCTACGCCGTCGACGCCTTCGAAAGAAATGAACATGCCCTGCATATCCATCACTGTACCGTGACTCCCCACCGGTCCGCTCCGGTCCTAGACCCTGCACAAATCGACAGGAATCAACGGGCGGGGACCACCTCGGGGCGGGAATATCCCTCATTGGCGGTGAGCCAGTCGATATCGGCCTTGACCGTGGCGGCCGTAGACCCGATCTCCTTCGCAATACGCGTATTCGCCCAGCCCTGATCGGCCAGTTCGCGCACCTTGGCACGGCGATCGGCACGTGCCTTTTCGATTGCGTTCGGCTTACCGGCCTTTGTGCTCTTGGCAGTCGTCTTCTTGGCGGAGGCCTTACGCCCACGACCACGTTTCGATGGCCCCTGCGCACGCTTTTCGGCCAACAGCCTGAACGCTTCGGCCGGCTCTATCGATTCGGCCGCATACTGCTTCGGCAACGTACGGTTCGTTTCGCCATCGGTGATATACGCGCCGTAGAAACCTTCCTTGATGGCCACATGCTTCTGAGTCTCCGGATCGACGCCCAGATCACGCAGCGGCGGCTTGGCGGTTCCACGGCCGCGACCACGGCCATACTTCGGCTGCGAGAACAGCTCCTTGGCCTTATCGAGGTCAACCGTGAAAATCTCATCCTCCGAGGCGAGCGAACGCGTGTCGGATTTGCCGTCGGCGCCGGTCTTGGTCAGGTACGGGCCGTAGCGGCCGTTGTTCGCCATCACCGTGACCTGCTGCAGTTCGCCTGTTTCGGCATTCGCCTCCTCGTACGTGCCGACCTCGCGAGGCAGGCTCAGCAGTTTCAGCGCATCTTCCAACGTCAACGATTCAGGGCTCATCGTCTTGAACAGCGATGCCATCTTCGGGCGATCCGCCGCGGTCTTCTTGGAGCCACGCTGCGGCTTGGCCTGCGTAGCGGCGGCATCTCCGGCAGCTTCCGACTGTGGCATAATCAGCGCGACATACGGTCCGAAACGGCCGTTGCGCACTTCCACGGTCCCGCCGGAAACCGGATCCTTGCCGAGTTCACGCGGGCCGCCGGAATGATGTTCGATCAGATCATGGCCGACTTCCACCGTCAGCTCATCCGGAGCAAGGGTATCCGGCAACGATGCACGCTTCGGATTGCCCTCGCCATCCAAATCGTTCACATCTTCCAAATACGGGCCGTAACGACCGACGCGCACATGCAGACCGTCGCCGATCTCGATCGTATTGATGGCGCGAGCATCGATTTCGCCAAGCTGCGCGACCTGCTGCTGCAGACCGGCATGCGCCTCATCCTGAGACTGCGCCGCGCCTTCTCCGGAACCGAAGTAGAAGCTGGTCAGCCAATCCTTGCCGGTTTCCATGCCGTGGGCAATCTGGTCCAGACCATTCTCCATATCGGCGGTGAACTGGTAGTCCACATACTTCGGGAACTTCGTCTCCAGCAACTTGACCACGGAGAAAGCCAGCCAGGACGGAATCAGCGCACGACCGCGCTCATACACGTACCCGCGATCGATGATGGTGGAGATGATGCTCGCATATGTGGACGGGCGACCAATCTCCTTGGCTTCAAGCGTCTTGACGAGCGAGGCTTCGGTGTATCGCGCCGGAGGCTGGGTTTCATGCCCGTCGGCGGCGACTTCCGTCGCGGCAAGCTCGTCGCCCGGCTTCATCGGCGGCAGGGAAGCGTTATCATCGTTCGCTTTGACGGACTGCTCGGCGGTTTTGTCGGTGGCCTTGTCGGAGGAGGCGTGACGTCCCTCCCCTGTGGCCTTCATAAAGCCCGGGAACTCGATGACCGTACCGGAAGCCTGGAACACGGCCTCACCTTGGTCTCCAGCCGATGCGGACAAACGCACGGTGGCGGTGGAACCGGTGGCATCGGCCATCTGCGAGGCAAGCGTACGTTGCCAAATCAACGCATACAGACGGGCCTGATCGGCAGGCACCTTCTTGGCGACTTCGCCCGGATCACGGAACTGCGCGCCGGCCGGACGAATACATTCGTGGGCCTCCTGCGCACCGGCGGTCTTGGTGGCATACTGCTTCGGCGCATCTGACAGGAACGTGTCGCCGAAATGCGACTTCACCGCCGAACGGGCGGCCGCGATGGCCTCCTGCGACAGTGTCACCGAATCGGTACGCATATACGTGATATAGCCGTTCTCATACAATCCCTGCGCCGCACGCATGGTCTGACGCGAGCTCATCGACAGGCGATTGCCTGCGGTCTGCTGCAACGTCGACGTGGTGAAAGGCGGAAGCGGACGGCGACGGTACGGCTTCGATTCCATCGACGTGACGGTGAACGTCGCGAATTCCAGCGACTGCGCAAGCGCACGGGCCTGCGTCTCGTCAAGCTGAACGACATTATCCTTGGCACCGGCGGCGGTCAGCAGACCGTCCTCACCGAAATCCTTGGAACCGGCCAAACGACGGCCGTCAAGCGACACCATGCGCGAATCGAAGGCCACATTGTCACCTTCGGCGCCCATCGCCTCCAACGTGGCGGTCACGTCCCAATACGGGGCACGCACGAACGCCATGCGCTCACGCTCACGCTCGACGATCAGACGGGTGGCGACGGACTGCACGCGGCCTGCGGAAAGGCCCGGCCCCACCTTGCGCCACAGCACCGGAGACAGCTCGTAGCCGTACAGGCGGTCCAGGATACGGCGAGTCTCCTGCGCGTCGACCATGGCGCCGTCCACATCGCGAGTGTTATTCAGCGATGCCTTGATCGCCTCCGGCGTGATCTCGTGGAACACCATGCGCTTGATCGGCACCTTCGGCTTGAGCGTCTGCACCAGATGCCATGCGATGGCCTCCCCCTCGCGATCCTCATCGGTTGCGAGATAGAGGGTATCGGCCTTTTTCAGTGCGCTTTTCAGTTCGGAGACGGTTTTCTTCTTATCACCGTCCACGATGTAGTACGGCTTGAAGCCGTCTTCCACATCGACGCCGAACTTGCCGAACTTGGCCTTGTCGGCGGACGGCACCTGGCTGGGCTGCGCAAGGTCGCGAATGTGGCCCACCGATGCCATGACCGTATAGTCGGAGCCGAGATATCCTCCGATTTTCCTGGCCTTGGTGGGAGACTCCACAATAACGAGCTTGCTGCCGGTAGCCATTGCCACTCCTTATTACTAGCGTTTGCAACGCAATAATACGCACGAACTATAGAGGATTGGCAAACTCCCGTGTGCCGTAGGAGCGGCAGGCACCTCGCCCTTACTGCTTCGGTGGGGCCGGCGGAGCACCGACCAGACCGAGCTTCGTCAGCGGCGATGCGGTCAGTTGGCGCATGACCAGCACCAGCCCGAACACCAATGCGCAGACCGATGCCGTGAGAATCGCAGTGGAGGCGCATGCACCGGCATTCGTCCATTCCGCACTAAGATCAAGTCCAGGCTGGATCTGCCAGATGATGTAGGCGCCGTACAGGGTTCCCAGCGTTCCGAACGTCAGCATCACGCTGCCGACGATCTGTACCGACGGCGAGGATGTGCGTTTGCCGGGCTCATCCATGCCATTGGCGAAACTCACGGCGAGCATCAGCAGCGCAAGACCGCCGACGATCAGCAATGCCATAATCACATCGATCGGCCGATGCCATTGGGCGGCGATCACCGACAGTCCGACGAGCACGGCGTAGAGCCAGCCGATTGCCGCCGCCAGCGCCCGCAGGACGCGCGGCACCGCACATACCAGCATCACACCGGCCGCGGCGGCAAGGATGGTATGGCCGGAAGGTGCGGAATTGGCGGGATTCGAATCAAGATTAATCAGATAGGGTCGCGGAAGCACGCTTTTAAGCACCTTCGCCGCCGTAAAGCACAGTCCGCCGAAAACGGCCAACTGCATAATCAACAGCCATCGCTTACGCACAATCAGCACAATCAATGCGATGATCGCCATGGCGACGCTGACCCCTTGCACCAGCAGTGAAATCGCGAAGATATGTGCCACCGGACCAAGCCATGCCGGCAGCACATGGGGGAATTTCGACCAGACCATGTCCTCATAGCTCTGGCCGCTCAACGTGTATACGCCCAGCCACCACACACCGACGGAAGCGGCCAGCAATATCAGTCCGAATGCCACGCACTGCACGATGCTGGAGATACGGGGATGGCGGGTCAACGGGTCGGCTTTGGCGAGCCCCCTACGCACTTCATCCGCCGACAGCACGTCGGCGACCGGGTCAGTGGAAGTGTTCGATCCCGTGGATCCCAACGATTCGGAAGAGGCGTTCTGCTGCAGCATATTCGCGGACTTCTGCGGATCTCGGATGATGGGCTTGAATTCGTCGGTCATACTCATCGAGAATACGCCACCCATGTCATTTCGAAGCGGAACGTACGTAGCCGGACATATCGGGCCGCATATACGAAAAACCTCCACGTACCCGGAAGAGGCCACTTACCCTTGCTACATTCCTGCCCTGGGGGAGTTGGGTGACATACCGCCACGCGGAGGCAAGGACCAGTGTACACCATGCCCGGACCAGAGGCCATACATGCGAATTTTCCGTTGACGTAGTGCGCTGGAATACGCGTAGAGCATAGGCATGGGTACTATGGGCATGGAATCGCACACGTGTGATGTGTGTTTGCAAACCATTTGGAGGGTTGTTCTTATGACTGAGAAGGTGCAGTATCCGGATCTGGTGGTCGTGGGCGCGGGCCTGTTCGGCCTGACCGTGGCCCAGCAGGCCGTCGAGCATCTCGGCGTGAGGGTGGAGATCATCGACGTGCGCGACCATATCGGCGGCAACGCGTACAGCTACATGGACGAGGAGACCGGCGCGGAGATCCACAAGTACGGCGCGGTACCGACCCGCAGAACCTCAACGACAAGGGCATCTCGCTGATCGGCCGCCCGCTGTACGAGGCGTTCATCAAGAACTACACGGGCAAGCAGTGGCAGACCGATCCGAAGGACCTGCCCGCGAGCATCATCAACCGTCTGCCGGTGCGTTTCAACTATGACAACCGGTATTTCATGGACACGTGGGAGGGTCTGCCGGTCGACGGGTACACCGCGTGGATGGAGCGTATGATCGACGATTCGCGCATCCATGTGACCTTGGAGACGGACTTCTTCGACGAATCCCAGCCGTACAACAAGGCCGCCCTGGCCGCCGCCGGCGTACCGGTGGTGTACACGGGTCCGGTCGACCGCTATTTCGACTATTCGCTCGGCGAGCTCAAGTGGCGCACGGTGGACTTCAAGGAGGTCCGCTACGACGAGGGCGACCATTTCGGCTGCCCGGTGATGAACTTCTCGGATGCGGACGTGCCGTACACGCGTGCGATCGAGTTCAAGAACTTCAATCCGGAGCGTGCCGACCGGCAGAATCCGGACAGGACCGTGGTGTGGGAGGAGTACTCCCGTTTCGCCGAGCGTGGCGACGAGCCGTACTATCCGATCAACACGGAATCCGACAAGGCGCTGTACGCGCGCTATGAGGAGCTTGCGAAGGCTGAGCCGAGGACCGTGTTCGGCGGCCGTCTGGGTACGTACAAGTATTACGACATGCACAATGTGATCGACACGGCCCTGACAGCCTACGAACAGCAGGTCGAACCCCTCCTCAAGAAGTAGTCCGTCCTTCCTCAGACTGCCGACGCTGAGCCCCTCTCACCGTCGGCAGTTTGGGTATTTCCCCAATCCACCGACACCTACAACGCCTCAGTGTCGGTAGTCTGAGGAACGAACCAATCTACCGATGCTTACAACGCCTCACCGTCGGCAGATTGGGTATTGCCCCAAACCGCCGACGCTCAGCCGCCGTCAGTGTCGGTAGATTGAGTAGCTGGCCAAACTATCGACGATGACGGCGGCTGAGCGTCGATAGATGAAGGGTCGGGCCCACGGATTGTACACTCCGCGGGCCCGACCCTTACACATCACTCACATGCGCCACTCACACGTATTACCCATACGTACTCATACGCATCACGCATGCGCGTCACGCAGCGGCTCAGGCCTTCCAGACATCCTTGCCCGCAGCCTTGGCGGCGGCGACATCGGCATCGAGCTGCTCCTCAGTGCCTTCGACGTTGCCCTTGATGAACTCTTCGACGAGACGACGAGCCTCGCCATCCTCATGCTGTACGGCCGGGGATTTCATGAAATAGGAGCTCGGAGCCAGGATCGGGCCCGCCAGATGACGGTCAAGAGCGATCTTGGCGGCACGCACGGCATCGATGACGATACCGGCGGAGTTCGGGGAATCCCACACCTGCAACTTGTATTCAAGGCTCAGCGGAACATCACCGAACGTGGTGCCCTCGAGACGCACGAAGGCGAACTTGCGGTCGTCAAGCCAAGCCACGTAGTCGGACGGACCGATATGCACATTATGCGGGTCCATGTCGTGAGGCACCACGGAAGTGACCGCACGGGTCTTGGAAATCTTCTTGGACTCCAGACGGGAACGCTGCAGCATGTTCATGAAGTCCATGTTGCCGCCGACATTGAGCTGGTAGGTGCGATCGAGACGCACGCCGCGATCCTCGAACAGGCGAGCCAGCACACGGTGGGTGATGGTGGCGCCGACCTGAGACTTGATATCGTCGCCGACAATCGGCACACCGGCATCACGGAACTTCTGCGCCCACTCCGGATCGGAGGCGATGAACACTGGCAGGCAGTTCACGAACGCGCAGCCGGCATCCATGGCGGCCTGGGCATAGGCCTTGTCAGCCCGCTCTGAGCCGACCGGCAGATAGGAAACCAGCACGTCGACCTTCTTGTCACGCAACACCTGAGCCACATCGACCGGTTCGGCCGTCGACTCCTCAATCATCTGGCGGTAATACTCGCCCAAACCATCCTCGGTCGGGCCACGAAGCACCTCGACGCCAAGATTCGGCACGTCGGCGAACTTGATGGTGTTGTTCTGCGAAGCCTCAATGGCCTCGGACAGGTCCTTGCCGACCTTCAGCGCGTCAACGTCGAATGCGGTGACGAACTCGATATCGCGCACACGGTATCCGCCGAAATTGTTGTGCATCAATCCCGGAATCTTATCCTCGTCCTTGGTGTCCTTGTAATACTCAACGCCCTGAACCAGCGACGAAGCGCAATTGCCCACACCGGCGATAGCCACGCGAATGCTCATCTGAAACGACTCCTCATATGTATGCGTTGCAGGTATACAACCTTTAAGCATACCTGCGAATCGGCAAGAATCCACCTGTACGACTGAGAAAACCCTGAACAATCGGCGCTATTGCGACACCCGGCGAAATTCTGTCGATTTGTAAAAGAACCAAGGATAAATCACCTAACTTATGCAATCCACCACCCCTTTTCGCCCGTTTTTCAGGACTGGCGGCTACGGTAGAAGGCATGGTTTCACAGAATCGAAGCGTAAGCTCGCGCTCCCATGCCCCGCAGGCAGACGGCACCCGTAGCGCTCGCAGCAACACGCACAACGTGCAGCGCAACAGCCACGGCTCGCACCGCGCCAATGGACCAAAGAAGAATCGTACCAAGCGCAAGCATCTCGTACTCAAATGGGTGCTCGGGATTTTCGCGGCGCTCCTCACGGCAGGCATCGGCCTGTTCGCCTACATGTACGTCACCACGAGCGTTCCGGAGCCGGAGGCGTTCGCGCTCGCGGAAAAAACAACCGTCTACTATTCCGACGGCACCACCGAAATCGGCAGCTACGCCGAGCAGAATCGTGAGATCATCGACTGCTCCGTGCTGCCGGACTACGTCGGCAACGCCATCGTATCTTCCGAGGATCGTTCCTTCTACACCAACAAGGGCATCGATCTGGTGGGCATCGCACGCGCACTGTACAACAACCTGACCACCGGTAGCCGGCAGGGCGGCTCAACCATCACCCAGCAGTACGCGGAGCGCTACTATCTGGGCGAGACCACATCGTATTCCGGCAAGCTCCGAGAAGCGTTCCTGGCCATCAAGATCGCGCAACAGCAAGATAAAAGCCAGGTGCTGTGCAACTACATGAACACCATCTACCTGGGCCGTGGCGCATACGGCATCCAGGCGGCGGCCAAGGCGTACTTCAACAAGGACGCCAAGGATCTGACGCTGTCCGAAGCGGCCACGCTGGCCGGCATCATCCCGGCGCCGAGCGCATGGGACCCGGCGGTGGACGAGGCACAGGCCCAGAAGCGCTACAAGCGCGTGCTCAGCATCATGGAGGAAGACGGCTACATCACCGCCAAGCAACGGAAGGAATCGCAATTCCCGCAAGCCATCGAATACCAGCAGAGCAATCAGTTGGAAGGCGCGAACGGATACCTGCTGACCATGGTGCAGAACGAACTCATCGGCACGAAGGCCTTCAGCAAGCAGGACCTCGAAACGGGCGGCTATAAGATCGTGACCACCATCGACAAATCCAAGCAGGATCTGATGTATTCGGTGGTCAGTCCCTCGCAGAACGGCATGCAGGGCGTAGTGCCGGACGGCATGCAGTTCGGCGCGCTGTCGGTCAACCCGAAGGACGGGTCGATTATCGCGCTGTATGCGGGCGACGATTACCTGACCAAGCAGCTCAACAACGTCACGCAGGCCACCTACGAGGTCGGTTCCACCATGAAGCCGTTCGCGTTATTGGCCGCCATAAACGAAGGCGTAAGCCTGAACACGATGTTCAACGGCAACTCGTTCCGCACCTTCCCCGGCATCACCGAAACCGTGAGCAACTACGGCAACGCGAACCTGGGATACGTGAACCTGTATACGGCTACCGAACAGTCGTCGAACACCGTGTACATGGATTTGCAGACCAAGCTGGGCACCAAGAAAATCGCCGATACCGCACGCGAGGCGGGTGTGGAGAACACGTCTCTGGATGGATCCGAACCGTACACCGTACTTGGCAACAACGGCCTGAGCGTTGAGGACATGACGCGCGCATACGCCACGTTGGCCAATCAGGGCAACAAGCCGACGCTGCATATCGTGGCCTCCGTGAAGACGCCGGACGGATCCGACCTGTATAACGCGCCGACCACGGCCGAGCAGGTGTTCGAAGCCAATTCCGCGAATCTGGTAACCAAGGCGCTCACCGGCGTGGTGCAGCGCGGCACCGCCACCGAGGCGCGCGCCACCGGTCATACCATCGCGGGCAAGTCCGGCACGGCGAATGATTCCAGGGCGGCCAGTTTCATCGGTTACACCCCTTCGGTGGTAACGACGGTGGCTATGTGGTACCCGGATGCGAACGGCAATCCGCAGGAAATCCCGGCCTTCGGTAGCTGGACCGGCGGCAGCGACTACCCAGTGCATCTGTTCACCGAATATATGACGCAGGCCTTGGCCGATACCCCGAACGAGACATTCCCGACCGCGACCGACAGCGGCAAGGTCGGCGGATCAGATGGCACGTGGGGTACAGGCGCGCAGAAGTCATACACCTCGCAGACCACGCCGAAGGCTGAGGAAAGCACGCAGCCGACCACGCCGTCCCCGACCGAAACCACCACGCCGGACAGCGGATCCGGCAGCGGCAGCGGTGATGGTGATGCGGACTCCGGCAGCGGCGACAACGGTGGCAGCGGTTCATCCACTGACCAGAGCAGCCAGGGGCAGAGCGACCAAGGTCAGTCGACACAATCGCCGCAACAATAGCGGTACCAGTGCCAATGACGCGTAATCGCCGTCATTGGAGGTGACCGTCATACAGCCGGATATGGTGAGGGCCGCTCACGTCTTCTTGTGGGCGGCCCTCACCATATCCGTAAAAATTGTGTTCAGCCCCGCAGGTCGGCCAGTGCGGCCAATGGGCGCAGACGTTCGTATTCTGCACGTGTCAGCGAAGCCACACCGCCATGCTTCGTATGCTCGGTCAGGAAATAGTCTTGACTTTCCAGCTTGACCCAGCCTTTATCAAGATCATGGCTGATCATTGGCTGGTAGCCGATTGACGGAATCACGTCCACGAACAGATACCATTCGTCGTCGGCACCGCCGTCGTTATGGTGGTTGGCGAACACGGCCGGCCCTTCCACTCCGCCGGGATTGCCGTCCGGCACGTATTCGGCGCCGATTCGGTCCTGCACCAAGGTCCACTGAGTATCGGGCTCCCACCAGCGTTTCGCATCGGTGGAATCCATCCAGATGCCGTTGCCGTGCGCATTGTCCTTGGTGATGCGGTACGTGCGCATTCCGCCGTCAGGCAGCGGTCGTTGGATCATGGTGGTGTCGATGGCATCCCCGTCGTTGTCGATGAACACGCCACCGTATTCGAAGGTGTCTTGCGTGAAGTCGGTGGTAGCTCCCCACAGTACGGTGCAGTAGACGTCCTTGTCGTCATGCCGCGTGTCCTCATTGTTGAAGATGGTGCTGGACCAGTACATCACGAATGCGCCGCGACCACCTTCATGTTCCGCCGGATAGTAGTCCGGCACCCACAGGCATTCGCACGCCCATGCCATGCCAAGCTCGAGGTGGGAACCGTCCGGCTTACGGGATACGTCGAGCATACGCGGTCCGCTCCAATGCAACAGGTCATCGGATTCCCAGATGATCAGATTCGTACTGGCATGGCGCGTCCATTCGAACCAGCCGGCATCGTCTCCTCCGAACACGCGCAAATCGGTGGCGATGACGTACCATGTGCCGGTTTCGGGATTGCGGATGATATGCGGGTCACGCACCCCCGTGGTACCGATGGCGGAGGTCAACACCGGCTTTCCATCGTTGATAGGCAACCATCGACGTGGATTGTCGCCATCGGATACATCCATGTAAATCTTCTCGGCGTAGCCGTCCGGATCCTCGATGAAGTGGACGAGCAGATAGCCGTATGCGTCGGTCGCTTCGGTCATAGGTGTCACCTTACTACTTGATTGGTTTCATACGATGTCTTGCCCTCATACGAAAAGGCCGCCGCCACTACGAGCGACAGCCTTTTCGGAAGGAGGAGAATGAGATGAAGTGCCATATCGGCAATTTCGGACTGCTCGTGTCGCGTATCAGCCCTTGACGGCTCCGATCATGACGCCCTTGTTGAAATACTTCTGCAGGAACGGGTAGACGACCAGCAGAGGCAGGGTGGACACGATGATGATGCCGTACTTGATCTGATCCGCGGCCTGCTGGCGTTCCAGCATGGAACGGCCATCCGAACCGCCACCGGAAGTGGTCATCTGGTTGGCGAGCAGAATGTTCTGCAGCACGTTCTGCAACGGTTGCTTCTCTTGGTTGCGGATGTAGATAAGGCCGGTGAAGAAGTCGTTCCAGTGACCCACAAAGTAGTACAGTGCGATTACGGCGATGATGGCCGAGCTCAGCGGCAGCACGATCTTCATGAAGTAGCGGAAGTAACCAAGACCGTCCACCTGGGCCGCGTCATGCAGTTCCTCCGGGATGGAGGTCTCGAAGAACGAACGTGCAATGATCACGTTGAATACGTTCACGGCACCCGGCAGGATGAACACCCACATGGAGTTGAGGATGCCCAAGTCCTTGAAGAGCAGGTAGCTCGGAATCAGACCACCGGCGAAGAACATGGTGAAGGTGAACAGGAACAGGATGACGCGGCGGGCCTTGAACTCGCGGCGGGACAGGGAGAACGCCACCGGCAGGGTGACCAGCATGTTGACCGCGGTTCCGATCACGGAGTAGATGATGGTGTTTTTGTAGCCGGTCCAGATTCGGGAGTCCTCGAGAATCTTGGTGTAGCCGGAGAAGTTGATGTCCTTGGGGTAGAGGGTCACCGCGCCCTGGGACACCAGAGCGGAGTTGGAGAAGCTGGCGATCACGATGAACCACAGCGGGTACAGGACCACCACGACGACCGCCACCACCAACAGGCCGATCAGGAAGTCGACCACGTAATCGGACGGCTGCTTTTTCTGGCGTACCTTCGGATTCCACGGAATCTCATTATTCGCCGTCTTGATGGCGGGTGCAACGGAATTGCTCATTTGAATGTCCTTTCCTTGTACCGACCGTTAGAAGATGCTGGTATCGGACACGCGCTTGGAAATCGCGTTGGCCATGACGAGGAACACGAAGTTGATCAACGTGTTGAACAGGCCGATTGCCGTCGAATAGCTGTACTGGTTACTGACGAAGCCCATCTTGTACACGAAGGTCGAGATGACTTCGGAGGAGCTCAGATTCAGCGAGTTCTGCATCAGGAAGACCTTTTCGAAGCCGACGTTCAGTACGGAGCCCATGTTGAGGATGAGCAGCACGCCGCAGGTAGGCAGGATGGCCGGGATGTCGACGTAGCGGATGAGCTGCAGACGACTCGCGCCATCCATCTTGGCGGCCTCATACAGAGCGGTGTCGACGCCGGCCAGTGCGGCCAGGTAAATGATGGAATTCCAGCCGCAATGCTGCCAGACTTCGGTGATCCAGTAAATCGGAGTGAACAGATTCGGATCACCCAGGATGCTCTTGCCGTCCTCGTTGAGGAAGCGGCCGATGAAGCCGGAGGTCGGGTTCAGGAAGATGCTGATCATCGAGACGATGACCACGGTGGAGATGAAGTGCGGCATGTAGGTGATGGTCTGCACGAAGCCCTTGATCTTCTTGGAACCGAGTTGGTTGATGAGCAGGGCCAGGATGATCGGGCAGATGAAACCCATCACGAGGGTCCACAGGCTGATGCTGATGGTATTGCGCATCAGGTTGGCGAACTGCGGGGACTGGAAGAACTTGTTGAAATATTTCAGGCCGACGAAGGTGCCGCCGGTCAGGCCTTTGCGCGGAACGAACTCGCGGAAGGCCAGCTGGATGCCATACATTGGAATGTAGGCGAAGATGAACACGAATACCATTGCCGGCAGGGCCATAAGCCACAGCTGCCAGTAGCGACGAAGATGAGTACCGATGCGGATCGGCAGGGGCTTGTGCTTGGCGATGTAGTCGTTGTCCGGGACGTCTGCGTTCGACGCGGATGCTGCGATTTGCGAAACAGCCATATCCATCCCTCTCTTGGGTTGTCCGGACAATCGCCGGAAATGAAGTTTGAAGATACGAAACGTGAACAATGTATGGCCCTCCCCCGCCGGTTTGCGGATTGATGCTCACCGCGAGGGAGGGCTGGTTCGGTTATGTGGGAATGTCGGTAGGGAACCTGGCTTACTCTTCGGCCATGGTCTTGTCGTACCACTTCTGCCAGAGCTTGACGTTCTCATCGACGCCCTGCTGCTTCATGGTGTCAACGTACTCGTTCCACTTCGCGTCAGTCAGGCCGCCATCCTGAATCCAGGTGGAGATCAACGGCATGGCGTAGTTGAAGATGTTGGAGTTGTTGTTGGACACAGTGGTGTTGTCTTCAGCGGACAGGCGGACGTAGGCCGGGATGAGGTCCTTGTCGCCGATATGGGACTGCTGGGTCTCGTAGGTCTTGCCGTCCTTCTCGGCGAGAACCTTGTCCTCGTCGCCTTCGACGGACATGTCATCGGACACGTAGGTCAGGCCACGGTCTGCCAGACCGTAGGTGGACAGATCCTTCTGGAATTCGATGACCTTGTACTTGCCGTCGCCCTCGTTGGAGATGTACTTGTCGAGATCGCCGTAATAGGACTCCATGGAGGTATCCGGCTCAATCCACTTGTTGATGATCTTCAGAGCGGCCGCCTTGTGTTCGTCATCCAGGCCGGCCTTGACGCAGGCACCGTTGTAGATATCTTCGAACTGCGGTTCCCAGGTGGTCTCCTCATAGGAGACGCCCGGGGCGGCCGGCACCTCGATGGACTCGTACTGGTCCTTCAGGTCGCCGAAGTTGCCGGTGTTCCAGCCGAAGATCAGGCCGACCTTTGCGGTCTTGCCGTCGTTGGAGATGTCGGCGCTGTTCTGGGAGCTGTCACGGGTCAGGATGTCCTTCGGCATGAGGCCCTGCTCGATCAGGGAGTGGTAGTATTCGATGACCTGACGGAAGTTGTCGGTGATCATGAAGTTGCCGATCTTGCCGTCCTTGATGTAGATGCCCTGATTGCCGTTGGCGATCATCTGGGTGTTCAGGCCGGTACCGTTGAGCAGCAGGAACGGATCCCACCAGTTGAATCCGGCGGTGCCGAGCTGGTTGATCAGCATCGGGATTTCGTCGGCTTCGCCGTTGCCGTTCGGATCGTCGTTCTTGAAGGCGGTGAGGACCTTGGTCAGGTCATCCCAGGTCTTCGGAACCTCGAGGCCGAGCTTCTCGAGCCAGGACTTGTTGATCATGAGGTTCTGGCCGGAAGACCACTTGGCGCCGGAGGCGTTGCCGTAGTCGGACGGGACCTGCCACACGTGTCCATCGATGTCGGAGCCGAACTTCTTGGCGTTCGGGACCTCCTTGAAGTACGCCTGAACGTTCGGCATCTGGTCGAGATCGTCGCTCAGGTCCTCCCAGTAGTCGTACTGGGCGAAGTTGGAAGAGTTGTAGCCCCACACGGTGATGTCGGCGACGTCGCCGGACGCCAGCACGGTGGAGGCCTGCTGGGACCACTGGGTGTCGAGAATCTCATCCCACTTGATGGTGCAGTCGCAGGCGGCCTCGAGATCCTTCTGAAGCTTCATTTCCTTGGCTTCGATCTGGGTGCTGCGCTTGATCAGCGCGACGCGGATGATCGGCTTGCCGTTGGAGTCGGTCTCGCCGGAATCGGAGCCACCGCAGGCGGACAGGCCAACGGTGGACAGCATGGCCAGGGAGGCCGCCGCCGCGAGAGCCTTGGTGCTCTTCTTGATCTTCATGGATTTCTCCTTATCTCTTGGTCTCCCAAGATTCCTTATCCTCAAACATTGCATGTGGCGGCGGACCCGACTTCGTTGTTCACCGTTCCCGTCCGCGCGCCATGTTCAGCTGCGATGCCATTTGCAACGTTGTAATTTTGATTATACAGCTTTTTCTATCGTTGTACAAATTGATGACACACCGGACGACAAGCCATTTCCCCATGCCACCATTCAGTTATGGATGCCCTATGATCGGCGCACCGCAGGAGTTCCCGCGAGTGCTCCGCCATCGGCGGGCAGCACGTCGGTCGTGGTCGGGGTCCACAGATTGTCGGGCTCCGGAACGCCGAAGTCAGGGCCATCCTCGGTCCATTTCACCACGCCGACGCGGGCGTGACGGTTCGGGTCGAACAGCGGATCCCCGGTGATCTCCGTGTAGTTGCGGCAGTGGTAGACCATCAGATCATCGGCACCATCCTCCGATTTGGTGAAGGAGTTATGCCCCGGACCGTACTGGCCATGCTCGGCGCAGGTCTTGAACACCGGCACCGGGCTCTTGGTCCAGGAGTCCTTGTCCAGCAAATCGGAGCCACGCTCGGCGGTCAGCAGGCCCACGGCGTACGGAACGCCCGTGCCGGAAGCGGAATAGGTGATGTAGATCTTGTTCTCATGGAACAGGAAGGCCGGACCTTCGTTGACGAGGAAGTCGATGCACTCCCAGTCGTATTCCGGCTTGGTGAGCATCACCGGTTCGCTTTCCAACGTCCAAGGATTGGTCATCTTGGCGATATACAGGTTGGAATTGCCCTCGATCGCCGGATCCTTCTGAGCCCATACCAGATACTGCACGCCATCGATCACTTCGGTGGTGGCATCAAGGGAGAAGGAGTCGACCGGAGTGACGATCTGCCCCTTCTCGACCCAGTTGTCGGAAGTGGGGTCGTCATCGGTGTTCTCCAGCACGAACATACGATGCGTCGGCAGTCCCGAGGTCTCGAAATCCGTTGCCGCACCAGCGAAATAGATATACCATGCACCGTTGATGCGATGCAGTTCCGGCGCCCAGATGTAGATGCTGGCCGGACCGGATTCATGCTTGCGCCATACCACGGTCTCCGGCGCCTTCTGCAGGTCGTTGATGGTCGACGCATGACGAATGGCGATGCAGTTGTATTCCGGATCGGAGCCGGTGAAGTAATACTCGCCGTCAACCTTAAGCACCCAGGGATCTGCGCGCTGAAGCACGATCGGATTGTTGTAAACAGCCATGTTTATTCCTTTTCAATCCGCTGTTCCAGTAATTTACAACGTTGAATATACCACTATTACATCGTTGTACAAAATCGCGTCGTTGTCGTGGAGTGTTGCAGCACCTATTCCTTCCAAACAACAAAGCCGGCCCGCACATGACATTCGATCATGCACAGGCCGGCCCTTACCGAAAAAGGCTCAGACCACCAACGATTCCTGCGGAAGCTTGGTGGACTGGCGCATCACCAGGGACGAGGACACCTTGCGGAACACCTTGCGCCCCGGGTGTTCGCCGTTCGGTTCACGTCCGTCGATGCGTTCCTTCAACACCTTGACGGAAAGTCTCGCAACCGCCTCAAGTCCCGGGTCAATCGACGTCAACGCCGGCGAAAGATACTGGGAATCGTCGGAATTATCGAAACCGATCACGGAAATATCCTCAGGAATCCGATAATCGTGCATCTGAATGGCATGCATCACGCCGGAGGCAAGCATATCGTTCAACGCAACAACGCCGTCGGGAATCACACCGGAATCGAACAGTGAGTTCATGGCCTTCACGCCGTCACTACGGTGCCACATACCGGACGAGACCACGAGCCGCTCATCGAATTCCACGCCGGCCTCTTCCAACGCCTCGCGATAACCTCGGTAACGCAGTGCGGCGGAGCCGACCTTCTCCCCCGGATGAACGCCAACCACGGCCACACGCCTGCACCCGGTCTGCAACAGGTAGGAAGTGGCACGCTTGGCACCCTCCACGTTCTCAGTGGCGATATGATCGACCAAATCCGTGAAGATGCGTTCTCCGATCAGCACCAGCGGATAATCCACCTTCAATTGGTCGACGTCATCCTGATCGAGTTCGAGCGGGCTGTAGATCAGACCGTCAATCATGGTCTGCTGGGAGCCGTGCAACGCATCGATCTCACCTTCGCGCGAATACAGCGTAGGCTCCACGATCACACGCAAGCCAAGTTTCTTGGCTTCCTCTATGACCAATGACGAAAGCTGTGCGAAATACGGCATCTGCAGATCCGGAATGGCCAGACCGATGATGCCCGTCTGCCCCGTACGCAAATTACGTGCGGACACATTGACGGTATAGCCAAGCTCATCGATGGCCCTGTTCACCTTGTCGCGAGTGGCCTGAGAGACGAACTCATAGTCGTTGACCACATTCGACACGGTCTTGATGGACACGCCGGCCGCCTTGGCCACTTCACGCATGGTTACGACATGCTCGCCGTTGGACCCAGTCTGCCTCGACATACGTTCCCCTTTTTCAAATGTTCTAGCCAACCGGCCACCGCCCCGACAGGCTTCGTCACTCCGCCCGCCAAACGATGTACCCCTTGTGGCGGATGGAATCAGTCAGCGTCGGAAACGTTGATTTGCATCGTTACATAAGCATAATCCGAATTAAGCTCTTCCGCAGAATCCATATCCAAGATCGGCATTCCCTCCGCGGACCAATGCACCCGACGCACTTGGGCGTCACGGCCACCGTACCGACCGTGCTCATATTCCGCGTTATGGAACACGTAGATGAGATTGCCGTCCTCATCATGCGACCACATGCCGTGACCGGTGCCGAGCTGCCACTGGCCGTTATACGGACCGGACTTCTGCAGCGGATAGTCGAGCTTCGTCCAATTGGCGGGGTCGGTCAGGTCAATGCACCGCCCCGCCGGAGCAGTCGCCAGACCGGTCGTATAGTCGATGCCGACAAGCGATCCCGAGTAGATCAGGTAGATCTTGCCGTCATGCACGAAGGCGTTCGGCCCTTCGGCGATCATGTTGTCCCACGCGAATTCCGGTACGATGATCTGCGTCGGACGGCTGGTGAGCCTGGTCGGATTCGACGGATCGAAGCTTGCGATCCAGATGCTGCCGACCTGCTGCCACGCGTAATACCAACGCCCGGAATCGACGATGACGGTCATGTCAAGCGAAATGCGCTGGATTGGGTTGAGCGTTGCGCCATCCGGATCGAGAATCGGCTGCGGAACAGTCCAGTTCTCCGGCTCGCGTGGGTCGAAATCCGTGCCATCGGAATGCTGTTTGAGCTGCATGATGTGGCAACTTCCCGTCCACATGTCCGGCTTACCTGCACGGTCGTTCGACGTACCGTCCGGATTGACGGAAGGTCCGTCGAAACACGGCATGAACAGAATGGACAGCTTGCCGCCGATGACATGCAATTCCGGCGCCCAGAAGCAACCGGTCATCTCGCGACCTTCGGAATTCAGGTCGCCGCATGTGAGCAGATCGATCTCCTTGGCGCGTCCGCCCGCCACGTCGGACAGTTCCTCGATGGAGTCGGCGACGCGTAGCGGCATGTGGGTGGCGCCATTATTCGGGTCTATGCAATTGCCGTCGGTGTCGTCGGTAGCGATGAACATGAACATTGGCTTGCCATTGAAATTCCACGCGAATACTGACGGGTCGGCACGTTCCACGGCGAAAGGCACCGGGTAGACGGTCTGACGAATCTTGCCTTCCACAGTACGGGATTCGCCGGCGCGTAGCCTGCCTTCCGAAGCTTCCCTCGCAATGGTCTCAAGCTGTTCCCGGTTCCAGTTCACTGCGCGGGTAGCGGTGGAACCGTCGCTGTAGACGAGTTCGGCACGAGTACGGGTCAATGCCATGACGGCGCCACGGGCATCTTCACCGCCGCTCAGGGCGTTGATATGTTGCGGTGACACAGTGGCCGCAACATTGTATACACGGCCAAACCGCGCAATCAGGTGCTTGGCTTCGTCCTCGGTAACCAAGATGACGTTGCCGGGCACGGCGTCCGGAATGTCGCAATCGAAGGAATGGTGGCGTTCCGACGCCTGCGTATTTTCCGTAACGTCTAAAGGCTCACCGGAACGCGCGGACGCGACGATATCCTCCGTCTGCGCGGAATACGAACGGCCATCATCGCCCGTAAAGGTGATCACATAGCGTGCGGCGGTCTCGTCGAACGTGACGGATGGGTGATTGACACCGTTCTCCGTGCGCAACAGCACCAGCCCCGGCTGGATGAAGGATGTCAGGTCGCCGCTGACGGCCAACAGAAACGCCGACTTTTCCGATCCGTCGGGCGTTCCTTCGCGATTGGTACGCGTGGCTGCGATGGCGAAGCGCCCATCCTGCAGACGGAACAGGTACGGGTCACGCAGGGATTTGAGGGTGATGTCGACACCGGGCATCACCGCGTCATATCTTACGGCGTCGCTGGCGGGCCGCGGGCCATCGAATGGTTCGGTGCCGAAGCGTACGGCGGCTCTGCACGCGCGGCGCGAGCTCTCAGTGGCTGCCGCAATCGGTACACCGGCGGGGAAGAAGATGCCATAGTTTTCGTTCAGAGGTTCCCATTTGCCAGTGACCTGGGAACGCAGCGCAAGGTGCACGCTATAGGCGATGTCCTCGTTGTTCGCCTCTTCACGACTGGTGGCTGCACGCGTGTAACACAGCAGAGCATAGTTGGCCGACATGGGACACCCCTTCAGTGGACAATTCATTTACAACGATGTACTATAGCGCATATTACAACGTTGTACAAATTAACATCGTCATCGCCATCAAGAAGGGAACATCCCAGATGATCCGCAAAACCATAGCTGCGATCATTGCCGCAGCGATGCTGTTGGGCACCGCGGCGGGCTGCTCGGGAACCAGCTCCGGAGAGAAGCCAATCGTGAACACAACATCCGACATCAAACGAGGCTCGTCGCACGACCCATCCATCGTCGAAGCGGACGGCAAATACTATATCTTCGGCTCACATCGCGCCTGGCTGAAAAGCGACGATCTGGTGAACTGGGAATCGTTCACCAACAATCTGAGCACCGACTACAAGAAGATCCTCGGAGATTTCTGGGAGGAATGGCCCAAGCAACCGGCCAACTCCGACCTGACCGGCAACATGTGGGCGCCGGACGTCATCTACAACAAGGCCATGAAGAAATGGTGCATGTACATGTCAGTCAACGGCATCAACTACAAATCCGCAATCGTGCTGCTCACCGCCGACACGATCGAAGGAGACTGGACGCTCGTCGGACCAGTCGTCTATTCCGGTTTCCGAGACGACACCGTAGCCAAAACCGACGTACCGAAAGTACTCGGCAGTAGCGAAGTGCCGACACGATACCTCTCCCCCGGAGATACGGAAATCAACGCCATCGATCCAAGCGTCAAATATGACGACGACGGCAGTCTCTGGATGACGTTCGGCTCTTGGTTCGGCGGACTGTGGGCACTGAAACTCGACGCATCGACCGGTCTTCGCGACTACACCACCACTTACGAAACCGCCAAAGACGAAACCGATCAGTATTACGGCATCAAAATCGCAGGAGGCCATGGCAACTCCGGCGAAGGCTCCTACATCATGAAGCAGAGCGACTACTGGTACCTGTTCGTCTCCTACGGCGCGCTGCAACAACAGGGCGGCTATCAGATCCGCGAATTCCGCTCGAAGAACATCACCGGCCCATATGTGGACGAAGACGGCAACAATGCGGTCTCCACCGAAACCATCGGCAGCAACTGGACCCTCAAGACCGGAATCAGGCTCATGGGCTCAGTGGAATGGAGCGGCAACGACAACGCCAACATCGAAGTGGCGCAGGGGCACAACTCTGCGTTCGTGGACGAGGACGGCACCGCATATGTCGTATACCACACTCGCTTCTCCAACCGCAACGAGGAGCATGAGGTACGCGTACGCGAACTGCTGACCACCGCTGACGGCTGGCTCGCGGCCGCACCATACGAATACACCGGGGTGAAGGCCAACGCCAAAGGCTACCAGGAAAGCCAGCTCACCGGTGAATACGAATTCGTGGTGCACGATCCGACCACGTTCTTCCAAGGCTCCAACGGCACCGCGAAAGACGGCAAGTACCCGTACAAGGGCGTCGACGAACCCATCACCATCAAGCTGGAAAGCGGCGGCAAGGTGAGCGGCGACAAAACCGGCACCTGGAGCTTCAACAAGGACTCCAACCAGATGACCATCACCATCGACGGCACCGAATACCAAGGCGACTTCGCCCAGCTACCGCGCGAAACCGACCTCAAATCGGTCATGACGTTCACCGCAATCGGCGGCAACACATGCGTATGGGGTTCACAGGTCTGATTCCCCGCATCAAACCGGCACGCCCCACACGATCTGCGTGTCCTCTTCCTCACCGATCTGGCACTCCACGTAGGAGGCGGCCATGGCGTCGGTGCCGACGGACATGGTGTGCTCGACGTAGTCCATGATGGAGGCGGTGATGCCGAAGTTGCTCACGGCATTGAGGAACGCGGCGATCGGACCGTTGCCCATGCCGGACACCTCGCGCTCAATGGGCTCGTCGACGCCGACGTTCACGCCACGGTCGAGAATCCTGGCCTTGAGCACGGTATCGGAGCCATCCTCACCGGAGGAGACGGACACCTTGAGCAGCTTCAGACGGCCCCACTGCTCGAGGGACTCATCCTTGCTGTCGCCGACCACAACGCCCGCGGCGGTGGCACCGGACTCTTCGACCGGCAGGTACTCGTCCTTGAACAGACGCCAGATGTCCTCGTCCTTGACTTCCTTCTTGGTCTCATCGGCATAGGCCTGCACGACCTTGTCGAACTCAACCTGCAGGCGCTTCGGCAGATCAAGGTTATGGTTGGCCTTGAGCAAGTAGGCCATGCCGCCCTTGCCGGACTGGGAATTCACACGAATGATGGCCTCATAGGTACGGCCGATATCCTTCGGATCAATCGGCAGGTACGGCACGAGCCACACGAAGCTGTCCAGATCGGCGCCAGCACGGTCGGCCGCCATCTGACGGGCTTCGAGACCCTTCTTGATGGCGTCCTGATGCGAACCGGAGAATGCGGTGAACACGAAATTACCGGCGTACGGATGACGCTCGGAAATCTTCAGCTGGTTGCAGTATTCGACCGTCTTGCGGATTTCCGGCACGTTGGAGTAGTCGATCTGCGGATCGATGCCCTGGGTCAGGAAGTTCAGACCCAAAGTGACCAGATCGACGTTGCCGGTGCGCTCACCGTTGCCGAGCAGGCAACCCTCCACACGGTCAGCGCCGGCCAGCACGGCCAGTTCGGTGGCGGCCACGCCCATGCCCCCGTCGTTATGCGGGTGCAGGGAGAGCACCACGGCATCGCGCGGCACGAGGTTGTTGGACACGTACTCCACTTCGTCGGCGAATACGTTCGGAGTGGTCATCTCCACCGTTGCCGGCAGATTGATGATCATCGGATGTTCCGGCGTCGGCTTGATCACGTCGATCACCGCATTGCACACCTCGACGGCATATTCCGGCTCGGTGCCGGTGAAGGATTCCGGCGAGTACTCATAGTACAGGTCGATGCCCTCGGCCTCGCCTTCGAGCTCCTTGCACAGGGTGGCCGCATCGGTGGCGAGCTTCTTGATGCCGGCCTTGTCCTTGCGGAACACGACCTCACGCTGCAACACGGATACGGAATTGTAGAAGTGCACGACGGCGCGCCTAGCGCCCTTAAGGCATTCATAAGTCTTGCGAATCAGGTGCTCGCGAGCCTGGGTGAGCACGACGATGGTCACATCGTCCGGAATGAGCTCACGCTCGATGAGCATGCGGATGAAGTCATAATCGGTTTCGGAAGCCGACGGGAAGCCGACCTCAATCTCTTTGAACCCCATCGACACGAGCAGATTCCAGAAACGCAGCTTACGCTCGGAATCCATCGGGTTGACGAGGGCCTGATTGCCGTCACGAAGATCGACGGAGCACCAACGCGGTGCACGCTGCAGTCGCTTGCCCGGCCACGTACGCTCCGGGAAATCAAACGGCACCTGCTTATCGTATGCAACGTACTTGTTGTACGGCATCTTGCTGGGCTTTTGCGGAGCTCCAATGAAACGCGCCGGAGGCAGCAGCGGGTCGTTGTTCCCTCCGTTGGACGCTGCGGCGATCGCCGCGAGATCAAACACTGAAGATTGACCCTGACCCATCACTCCTCCTTATCTTTGATGTCGCCGGCTCCCTGCCGGCTTAATTGTTACGTGCGTGTAACTTTTTCGCACTGCGGCTAATCCTAGCGGCAACGGGCCCCATAAATCATCGTCATTTCGGGATATGACAGCGTTTTTGAATCCACTTTCACCCCATATCCAGATTTGCCGCATTACAGTGAGCATCATGACACTGCGTTTCAACAGCGACGGCAGCTTCCGCGTGCTGCAACTGGCCGATATCCAGGATGGCCCGAACGTGCGCAAAGACACGATTCGGCTCATCGAAGCCGCCATCCACGAAGCGCATCCCGACCTCATCGTGTTCACCGGCGACCAAATCCGCGGATATGACCCGGCCTACATCGACACGTTTCTCCGCCGACGTGACGAAAAACCGGGAACGCATGTGCGTGCGGTGACCGAATTCGAAGCGAAGCTACGCGGCATCAAACGTCACCCGCTGTCAAAAGCGCTACTCAACACGCAGCCGACCGACGACAACTGGACCATCGACGGCATAGGCACCGACTCGCCGAAACTCGTGAGACGCAATGGCAACGGCACGAAATCAAAGCTGGAATCATGGGCGCAATCCATCAACAGCGCCACCATGGACGCACTGATCGAAGAGGCCCGGCAGAAAGTGCGCGACACCTTCGCCGCTTTTCTGGGGCCTGCGCTGGAAGCACGGATTCCGTTCGCGGCGACCTACGGCAACCACGATTTCCAATGCGGCGTGCTCGCCGATGACCAAGATGACATCTACCGTGAATTTTCCGGATGCATGAACCCCGTTGCCGGATCTTCCCCGCTGGCGTTGGAGCCAGGCACATTCGCGCTGCCGATCGAGGCCTCCGATGGATCGGGGCGCATCGCAATGAGCGTGATGATGGTCAATTCCGGGGATTACGCGGAACAGCCCGCCAACGACGCCAACAATGCCGCACCTAACGCCGTGGAAGGCGCGCGCAAGTTCGCAGGGCACTGCTACGTGCTGGATCACGACCTATGCCGGCCAGGTTCACGTCTCGGCGAAGCAATCGGCTGCGCGGACGACAACGTCGGCGAAGTGCAGGCCCTGCGCGAGGCCGGCGGCTATTTTGCACTGTTCTGCGGGCATGACCATAAAAACGCGTTCGTCGGGCACGTGCATGACCTCGACTTGGGATATGCACCGACCTGCGGATTCGAATCCTACGGCCCGAAGTCGAGACTGCGCGGCATTCGCCTGTTCGAATTCAACGAACGCAATCCGCAAGGTTATGTGACCCGCATGCTCACATGGGGCGATCTGGTTGGCCGCTATTCCAGCAACGAAGTCCGCGTGTTCTTCGAAGACCACTGCGTGACCGATCTGATCGGCATCCGCAACGAGTTGCGCCGCCCACAGGTATTTGCCACCCTGATCGGCGTGGGCTCGATGGGGCTTGCCGCGCTGGCTCATGCCACGCTTAAGCTGTTTCGGCGGTAGCAAGCCTTTACTTCCCCATATGAAATACCCCCTAAATTGCTATCCGGCAGCGATGTTTGCAATCTCATCCTGACTGGCACCTTTGGCATCGACGCCTTATAAAGGGCGACGGTTTGCCCGCCGGACGGCTGGCCGCCGGGCCGGGTTCGGAGCCGGAGATTTTGCGATCGGTCTGCCGCAGCCCGTACAGCATTTCGCCTCCGGCATATTCCGTGCCCCGCGGCGAACGGAATCATCTCAGTGGAACAGGCTCACGCCTCGACGGGCCACACAGTAGGCGTTGCCCAACCAAGTGTGGCGGGAATTCGGCCAGACCGCACCCAGTCGCGGAGCGTTCTGACTCATCCAGATGCTGGGCACGCGGCCGTCGG
>PPYE01030693.1_pt1 | contig 36315 bp, 28 predicted proteins | sample 1559881 | NCBI WGS metagenome assembly PPYE01 (sample SAMN08240022, study PRJNA423297) | Human gut metagenome, whole genome shotgun sequencing project.
ATGTTTTGGATCAAATTCATTATACATCAGAAAGTCCTGTACGATATTTTTTTTATGAAAAAGTTGTAAAGTGGTGTATCAATATTTAAAGGCAATATAAAACACAGGAATATCTATAAGAAAAATCTCCCTGTGTTTTACATTACCTATATCTTATGCTTCTTCAAAAATTTTTATATTCCATGGTGAAACCGTGATGCTTTCTCCATCCTGTACAGATTCTCCTGATAACAACTCTGTACCATTTTTGCCATAATAAGAAACTTTCTGTTCTTCTGCGGAATAGTTCAGGATATATCTGACACATTTTCCCAGATCGTTGGTTCCTTTTCTTACGATCACCGGCCATCTGTATTCCGGAAGCTCTACCTCAACGCTCCTAAGTGCTTCTGTGATCACTGCTTTTAAAGTGTTGTCATCTGTCATGCAACCAATGTAGATGGCAGTTCCTTTTTCATAATGATTCTTAGTGATTGCTGCATATTCTTTCCAATTATAATGATCATAGGATGCCAGAACTTCTGCTTCCTGTGGCATTAATAATTCCATGAATACTTTAGCTGTTGCAGGCACATCTGTATTTTCTTCAGTCTCAATATTTTCTTTTGTTTCATTTTTCTTATCTGCTTCATCTGCACCACTTTCTCGGATAATACTTCCAGTCAGTCCGACATTCTTCGGGAAGGTAAACTGCTGATAGTTGATTCCGAAGCAGTTACTTAAAATATGCGGCTGCATTTCATGACTTACCTTAATATTCTCATTCGCAAATGCCGTCTTAAATGTTGCCACCAACGTACCACCATCTGCCACATACTGTTTCAGTCTTTCCAGAAGTTCATCTGGTGCTGCATAGAGTGCCGGGACAAAAATTGCTTTATACTGTTCCAGATTATCAGATTCCGGCCATACGAAGTCACACTCAATATTCATCTGATACAGTGCATCATAAATCCAGCGCACAACATCATTATATCCAATGCCATTATTTCCTGCCGCAGTTGCCTCGATTCCGAACCACTTGAGAGCCGTTAATGCCTCATTACTTACAAGGATAGCAACATCATTTTTCTTCTTCAGATTCACCAGATGACTTCCGATTTCTAAGAATTCCTTACCCATAATACATGCTTCGCGATATGGCGCATTCTCCTGCATGTCATGACTGAGAAGTCCCTTCCAGTATGTCTCAAAAGAATTATGAATAGAATGCCAATGCCAGTACATTACGCTGTTAGAACCACTTGCAAGGTGACTATAACCCTGAAGTCTGAGCTGTCCCTTGTACGGAGTCCATCCTGGATAACCCTGAGCTTCTGTTTCCAGAACAAGATAGTTATCTCTCTTTAAAGAACGTGTCATATCACCGCCAAATGCAATCTCTGCCCCTGTCAGATCATCCTGTGTTGGATGATAAATATCTGTGCCTGCAATCGTCAGTGCCTTCGCTGCATGGTAATGGTTTACATCAGGCTGTACTCCATAGGAATATCCCCGCCATTCAAAGTCAAAATTATGAGTGATAAACTGATCCTCTCTGCGGTATTCATTTACGATATCTGCCTGCCAGCTTAAGAATTCGTCCACCAGCATTCTCTGGAACTTTTCAAATTCAGCTCCGAGGCTTCCATTGATCGTTCCTCTCACATCAGGGAAATCTTCCCATGCATTGATACGGTTACTCCAGTAATCCAGACCAAATTCATGATTCATGGCATCCAGATCATTATTAAATTTCCTGCGGAGATATTTCACAAATTTCTCCTGCACATTCTTTCCGGCTGTTCCGTAGTATTTGGTTTCATTGTCTACCTGAAAACCAATAACGCATTTTCTGTGTGCGGTACACTCCATTAATTTACGGATCACACGCTCTGCATAGAAACGATACACCGGATGAGTGATATCCATAATCTGACGGGCTCCGTAGATTCCTCTGCCCTTTACGGTTTCTGCCATAACATCCGGGTGAGATTTCACCATCCATGTAGGGATTGCATATGTAGGAGTTCCGATGATCACATTGATCCCGGCTTCCTCCATTGCGTCCATAACACGTTCCACATGTGAGAAATCAAAAACACCTTCCTGTGGTTCACAGGTGCTCCATGTGGATTCTGCGATCCTTACTGTATTGATTCCTGCCTTTTTCATCATTGCCACGTCCTGCTGCAGGCGGTCGTATGGCATATACTCATCATAATATGCTGCTCCGTAGAGAAGTTTCTTCATTATAATATATCCTCCAGATCTTACACTATATTATTTCAACCAATCATAAATTTCTCAAACTGACTTTTTGCCGCAGCACTTACCCCGACTACATCTGTGTAACCAAATAACAGAAATGCTGCCATTGCAGAATACATAATGTTACTTGAAAAATCTCCACATCCATAAGCCAGACGTTCTTTAACCGTAACTTTTTCGGATGCATTTTCATTTGTAAATTTTTTAAAAAGCATCATCTTTCCTCCCTGTTTTGCTTTGCTTATGCATGTATACTAACAGAGATTTTTCGGATATTATATCATTTATTTTTGCAAACTATCATTTATTTTGGTTCTTTCCATTTTCCATATTTCTTTCTGTATCTGGCAGGTGTCATCCCCGTCTGCTGCCGGAAAATATTTCCAAAGTAACTTTGAGAACAAAAAGACAGATAACTGGCAATTTCTTTTACTTCATAATCAGAATAACGAAGCATATTTTCCGCAAGGCGTATTTTCTCTTTACGGATATACTGCTGTATAGTAGTCCCCTCAACCTTATGAAAAAGATCCGATAAATAGCTTGTATTTACCCCTATTTTCTGCCCAATCTCTCCTATAACGATATCACTGTGGAGATTCTGATAAATATAATTCTTTGTCCACTCAACCAGCTCATTTTTCTGCTGATTCTTATGAATTTCTGCCACACATTCTGCAAATTCGTATTCTGCCTGGCGCATCATGGAATCGATTTTTACTGCATTATTCATATCCTCAATCTTCATAATGTAACCATCCACCATGGAAAAAGCCTCTTCCGGAATCATTCCCCCTCTGATGGCTGCACGGGACGCAAGTGCGATAACACATATGGCAATATTCTTCGCCTGGCGGACTTGATTTTTGGCAAGCTGTCCTACTTCTCCACGATAAGTTTCAGCCAGACTACGGTTAAGCATTTCCACATCTCCATGACGGATACTATCCAATTCACGCACTTCCTGATCATAAGGATTATGCGGAAGCTCCTGCTCCTGATGCTCGAAAATAACACTGGAAATCTGCCCTTTCACCTCTATAATATCTGTTTCCCGAATTCCATTCTTCTGCCAGAGATCATTAATCGTCAGTTCTTTTCCTGTTATCATGTGATAGAGCATCAGAATTCCTGAGCCAAACACTTTAAGCTCACAAAACGGCAGACGAAAGCCCGTCTCATCACTGATATGGTGATGCTGCATCAGATAATGTTCTGAATCTTTTGTATGCTTTTCAGTGCTGACAGGACCAACCACAATTTTTGCAAAATGCTTTTTTTCATCCAAACGGCTTCCACTTTTCGATTCATTATTTGTCTCGTTTTGAATCTCACCACTTTCTAATGGAATAACAGCATAAAGAATCGTATCCTTCTCATAGAAAAGATCTGGGTAATCTTTTTTTTCACGATTATGAACAGCAGATAGAAATTCCGAATTTGTAAATAAAGGATTGTACTGCGCCGCCATGTCCCCATAACAGGCTTCTATTGCACCTGATTTACTGATACAGGTAATATTGCCATGCAGAATACGCACCATCTGTTTGCAAATATATTCAAGATTCATGTTTTTCTCCCTAAAGCGTGCAAATTGCAGAAATGATTTGTCTAACACGCTCTAGATAATTTTTCATTATTTGTATCATCCCTTTTAAATATTGTATAACAATCTGTAGATTATAAGTTGTCTATACATCAACTTTTATTTATATCAATTTTATAAAATTGTCTCTTTCCAAAAGACTAATAAATTATAACATAATTTATACCGAAATAAATATATATAGTTTCATCATAGCACAAAGAAACTTATAGTGTTACTGAGAGCATAGTAAACAGTAACGTTATAGTTTAAATTCCCACAGAAATTTGCCTGCAACAAAAAAACTGCTAGTAGACTATGTACTAACAGTTTTTTCAGTTACATTACCCACAGGAAAAATCTCATATCCTGAACTATATTCTCTTTCAGTTAAAGCGAATCTCATCCGCTAATTCCTTTGCTTCTTTTACCATAACCTGAATCTGATCAAATTCACCGTTTCTGATCATATCTCCCTTTACCATCCAGCTTCCGCCACAGCACAGAATCTTATCACAGGATAAATAGTCTTTCAAATTTCCTGTGTTAATCCCGCCTGTCGGCATAAACCGGATATTATGATATGGAGCTGCCATTGCTTTTATCATGGCAATTCCGCCTGCCTGTTCTGCCGGGAAAAATTTAACTATTTTTAACCCACGTTTTACAGCCTGTGCAACTTCTGAAGGAGAAATGCAGCCCGGAAATACCGGGATATTTTTTTCCAGACAGTAGTCCACAATTTCAGGATCAAATCCCGGGCTTACAATAAACTTCGCACCGGATTTCACTGCAAGATCCACCTGTTCTGTTGTCAAGACTGTTCCTGCTCCCACCAGCATATCCGGATATTTTTCTGACATCAGGCGGATACTTTCTGCCGCTGCATCTGTACGGAATGTTACTTCTGCACATGGAAGTCCTCCCTGAACCAGTGCCTCAGCTAAAGGAACTGCGTCTTCTTTGTTCTCCAGAACAACAACCGGCACGACTCCTAATTCTTCAAATTGTTCCCCTATTGTTTTCATGGCTATTCCCTTTCTGTCTTTTAATATTCTATCTTTTCGTATTCTACCTTTTAATATCAAAGTTCATCTGCATCACATGTCGGATCAGTGAAACATCATCCGTAATGTTTCCATCTCCGTGAAGTGTATGTTTGATCGCACTGCTGGCAACTCCGAAATTCACGATATCTTCCGGAGAAAACTCCTGCATAAGTGCATAAATGATTCCACTGACAAATGCATCTCCGCCGCCAACACGATCCAGAATATTAAATGTCAGTTTTCTGCTTTCATAAGTTTTTCCCTGATACCATAAGTACGCTTTCAGGCTGTTTTCACTACAGCTTGGAGAATATCGTACATGTCTGGCAATACATTTCAGATTCGGATATCTTTTAACAAATGCATTGAAGACTATCTCTTGCTGCTCTAAATCCGGCTGAAATGGGATATCATCTTTTACATCTCCTGCGCTGTGGTTATTTTCCTCTTTCCACAGATGATACGGTTCTATTCCCATCAGTACATCTACGTAAGGCAGACACGCTGTACAGAATCCTCTGGCTTCTTCCCAGCTCCATAATGTGCTGCGGAAATTTCCGTCAAAGCTGACTGTCATTCCATTTTTCTTCGCGGTTTTCAGACAGTCCATGATCATTTTTCGGTGTCTGAGTCCCAGTGCTGGTGTAATCCCGCTTAAATGCAACCAAGTATATCCATCCAGAAGTTTTTCCAGATTGATCTGTTCAAAGTCAAACTCATCAAACGCACTATGTTTCCTGTCGTAAATAACCTTGCTTGGACGGATTCCATATCCTGTCTCCAGATAATAGGTTCCCAGTCTGTGGCTCGGTGTTTCATCCGGTGTGCTGAAGATAACAGGTGTGCAGTCTACATCATTGCTTTTCAACATTCGCACTGCACTTTTTCCAAGACTGTTATCCGGCACAACCGTAAAATATGTGCTGTCTATCCCAAGATTCGCAAGAGATAAAGCTACGTTTGCTTCACTTCCTCCGTATCTTGCCTCAAAACAATCTGCTGTCCGGATTTTCTCACAGTCAGGAGGTGTCAGGCGCAGCATGATTTCGCCCAGTGTTATAAATTTCTGTTTTTTATTTTCTTCCTGATACATAATCCATTCCTTTTCTATATCCTGTCTGATACTGTCAGACTGATATTTACAGTTTCACCGAACCAAGTAAGTCTTCTGCTTCAATTGTCAAAAACAACAGGCAATAAACAGGAACTTACTTATATCAAGAGAAACGTAAACTCCTCCCGATACACCGCGACACAGTTATTCGGTTATAAACAAATAGTAAATCGTAAGATTTTCCACTTAAATTAATATTCCAGATATGCACCTTTCATCGGGCTTGCAGCATGCTGGCTGAACAGTCTGAGAACTCCTCTTTTATACTTCGGCTCTCTTGGCTTCCAGTTTTTACGGCGTTCTTTCAGAATTTCATCAATTTCTTCCGCAGACTTTCTCTCTCCTGCGATTCCAATAATGTTCAACTTACGTTCCATAACATCAATCTCGATCAGATCGCCCTCTTCTACCAGTGCGATCGGACCTCCGTCTACAGCTTCAGGACTGCAGTGACCAATCACCGGACCTGTAGATGCACCTGAAAATCTTCCATCTGTGATCAGCGCGATACTTTTTCCCAATTCTTTATCACTGCTGATTGCCTCAGATGTATAAAACATTTCCGGCATTCCGCTTCCTTTTGGTCCCTCATAACGGATAAATACTGCATCGCCTTTCTGTACTTTATGTTTGAGAACTGCATCCAGACATTCTTCTTCACTGTCAAAAGGTCTTGCACGGAGAACAGATTTAAACATTTCCTTCGGGCAGGCAGTGTGCTTGATCACCGCGCCTTCCGGTGCAAGATTTCCTCTTAAAACTGCGATACTTCCATCTGTACCGATTGCTTTGTCATATGGATGGATAATATCTTCTTTTGAAATTTTAATTCCGTATCTCTGGTTAAATTCCTGCAGCCATTTATCACATTTTTCATAGAAGCCATTCTTTTTCAGATTATCCAGATTTTCTCCAAGAGTCTTTCCTGTTACAGTCATGACATCAAGATGCAGATGCTGTTTGATTTCTTCCATGATCGCCGGTACGCCACCTGCATAATAGAAGCATTCAGCAGGCCATCTTCCTGCCGGACGGACATCTAACAGGTACCTTGCATTTCTGTGAAGACGATCAAAGGTATCACCTGTAATCTCGATTCCAAATTCATGGGCGATTGCCGGGATATGCAGGAGACAGTTAGTACTTCCTGAAATTGCTGCATGAACCAGAATTGCATTTTCGAAACTTTCCATTGTCACGATATCGCTTGGACGCATATTCTCTGTCTGCGCTAATTTTACTGCCTGTCTTCCGGCTTCTCTTGCATATGCAAGAAGGTCAGGACTTGTTGCAGGCATCAGTGCGCTTCCCGGAAGAGCAAGACCTAATGCTTCTGCCATAATCTGCATGGTAGATGCAGTTCCGATAAAAGAACATGCTCCACAGCTTGGGCAGGCATTACATTTTGCCCAGTCCAGCTTCGCTTCATCGATTTCGCCTCGTTCATATTTTGCACTGTACATTCCAAGCTGCTCCAAAGTAAGCATTTCCGGTCCTGCATTCATGGTTCCGCCCGGAACTACAACTGCTGGAATATTCACTCTTGCCAGACCCATCAGATTTCCCGGCATTCCTTTATCACAGCTTGAAAGATATACGCCTGCATCAAACGGAGTGGCATTGGCATGGATCTCAATCATATTTGCGATCATTTCACGGCTTGCCAGACTGTAATTGATTCCGTCTGTTCCCTGGCTTTCGCCATCACAGATATCCGTGCAGAAATAACGGGCTCCGAATCCACCGGCTTCTACCACTCCTTTTCTCACTTCTTCTACTAAAATATTCAGATGCCCGCTTCCCGGATGGCTGTCTCCATAAGTACTTTCAACCATAACCTGCGGTTTTCCAAGATCTTCTTTTTTCCATCCGGTTCCGATTCTTAACGGATCTAATTCCGGAGCTAATTTACGCATTTCCTGACTTTTTAAATTCATGATCTACTTCCTCCTGATGTCAACAATCGCAAGGCCAGCCAGCAATGGAATGGAATAGCAGAATACTGATTTTCCGGTTTTTCTCGCAATACCAAATGCAACCGGGATCAGGATCAGAAGTCCGGATTCAAAGAATACTGGCATTCCTACCACCAGACCTATGATCAGTGCAGATGACATGATTGCAATAAAGGGCTGCACCTTAACCTTGATAATTAAAAACAGCAACACAGCAAATCCCAGAAGTGCACCTATAATCAGCCTTTCCGGGGAAGCAACAAAGTCACTTATAAAAATTCCTCCCGATGAATATGTGTTAGTTATTACTGTCCATATTTCTTATTATAAACAGTAATGATGTTGTTATATCTGGCGCCTTACTTGATCATGGATACACTATAACAACCGACTTTTCAGCTTTCAATACATATGACGTATATATAAATTTTTCTGCAAAACGACAAAAACAGACAGTGATATTGCTTTGTTCACTGCCTGTTTTTTGTTTATTTTTACTATATTCTTTTTTAAACGTTTTTACACTGTCCAATACATCAGACGTATTTAACATTTCCCTTTAATTGTGGAACTGCCATTTAATCAACGTTTTTTTTTCTGGATTTTTTTCTCTTTTCCAGAAGTTCCATGATTACCTGACGGTTATAAGTCAGGTGCATGCTCATCGCACATTTTGCCCCTACAGAATCCTTATGCTCAATGGAAGTAACAATTGCTCTATGCGTCTCCAGGGTCTCCTGCATCAGACTTCTGTATGTAATATTAGCAAATATCACAACAGACGTGTTAATTACAGGAATCAAACGCTCTACCACCATATTTCCACTGAGCTTCGCCAGATAGCTGTGAAATTCTATATCTTTCTGAATATGATTATGTCCCTGTTTATACAGCATCTCAACTTCATCACATAATTCCCGAAGTTTCGCAATCTGCTCTTTTGTTGCTTTTCTGCACGCCCATGTAACAATCTCCGGCTCAATCATTAGTCTGACATCGAAAAGGTCCAGTGCAAGTTGATAACGGTCTTTGATCTGGCCAAATCCAAGAACATCATTTTCTATATAAACAGTACTGATCACATAAGTTCCATCCCCACGCCTGACTTCCAGAATTCCACGGCTTACCAGGCTTTTTACGGCCTCCCGGACAGTACTTCTTCCTACTCCAAAAATATCAGCAAGTTCGAACTCATTTGGTATTTTCTCACCAATTGCAATCTGATTATCTAAGATGTACTTCATTAGCTGATCCTCGATTTGCTGACCAAGAGTCTTTTTTATTTGTACTTTTTTCTGACTCATTGTTTCCTCCTTATGAAAAAGAAGTATTCTGCTCCAGATATTTCTGCAAAGAAGATACATACAGTTTCCCCATATTACTGAGAATGGAATTCTTTCTTGTAATATAGCCAATCTCCATGTCGCTGTTCTGGTTCTGCTCATCGCCCTCGAACGGGATTGCCAGATAATCGCTTCCGTTTAATTCTTCGCAGATAATTCCTGAACACAGGGTATAGCCATTCAATCCCACCATCAGATTCAGCATTGTTGCGCGGTCTGAGGCTTTGACAGTTCTGGTATATTCATTCGTAGACAGAATCTCCTCTGCCAGATAAAAACTACTCTTATCACCTTGCTCAAATGACAGACACGGGTATTTTTCCAGTTGGCTGTAACTGATAGATTTCTCTTTTGCCAGCGGATGATTCTTCCATAAATACACATATGCCTGGCAGTCTATGAGATGATGGAATTCCAGATTCGCGGAATGAAGAAGTTTCAGCAGTGCCTTGCGATTGAAATCACTGAGATAAAGTACACCGACTTCACTCTTCATTGTGCTGACATCACTAATTACGTCTGCTGTCTTTGTCTCTCTGATGGCAAATTCATATTCCGACATGTCAAATTCCTGCGCCATATCTACGAATGCTTTCACTGCAAAAGAATAATGCTGGGTAGAAACACCGAACTTCTTCTTATAAGAACCACCCTCGCTGTATTTCTCAAGAACGCTCTCGTACTGTCCGTAAATCTGACGGGCGTACATCAGAAACTCTGTACCGTCATTGGTCAGCGTCACACCACGGCCGCTACGGTTGAATATAATGATTCCAAGCTCCTTCTCCAGCTCCTTCACTGCATTGGTCAGAGAAGGCTGGGAAATATACAACGCCTCCGCAGCTTTATTTAATGAACCAGTTTCGGAAATTGTGATGATGTAATTCATCTGTGTTAATGTCATATGGTTTCTCCCTTATATACCATTAATTTTTTTCTATAGCAATCCTCATAAATAATTCATCTGAGACAATTCTGCTAAATTGATTCCATTTTACCCATATAATTATTTTCCTATTTGTGACACTACCAGTGGCATAAATAGTTACTGCAATAATTTTACTATATCTTCTCAGGTTTCTCAACATTGCAATTTCTACAAAAGGGAAACATAAAATTACAATTTACTATGTGCCTCAAGTTTTTTGTTTTTATCAGTCTGTAAGAAACCGGCAATGATAAAAACTAACAATTGTATCCTAAACACATATAGGATACAATATCAATAGACAGCACAATTCCCTGAAGAATTCATATAATGGAGAAATTATCATGCAGATAAAAATAGATCACTCCCTTGCTACACAGATTGTCAATACTGTAAAAGACGTATGCGGCCAGGATATTAATTTTATTGATCAGTCCGGGATTATTTTTGCCAGCACTAATCCGGAAAGAGTTGGAACTTTCCACGAAATCGGGCAGAAAGCTGCAGCCACAGGAAATACTATCGAAGTATCTTCTGACAATAGCTTCTACGGCAGTCAGAAAGGGATTAATATGCCGGTTTACCATAACCAGTCTTTACTGGCTGTGATCGGTATTACCGGTGAACCAGATACCGTGAGAAAATATGCCCATCTGGCAGAACGCATCACCAATCTTCTAATCCGCGAACAGGAGCTGAATATGATCAGCCGTAATCAAAATGATAAACGTCAGTATATCATCGATTCTCTGATTCGTAATCAGAATCTCAATATGGAATATATCCAGAGTCTCCTGGCAGAGTTTTCTGTAGATGTTCGAACTTCCAAACGACTCATATTACTACAGATAAATGCAAGATATAATATGGCTAATTTTTCACTTCTGGAACAGAAAGTAACTCAGATGTTTTCCATTTTTCCTCTGAATTTATATGCCTTTCATTATCCAGATCAGTATCTGGCAGTTGCAGATTCTGAACTTTTTGACAGAAAATCCTTTATCCTAAGGCAGTTTGCCGCAGAACAGCAGAAGCTTCTGAAAATCGCAGTTGGAAAGAGCACTTCCATCTATCAGCTGGCAGAATCTTATTCTTCCGCTGTGACGGCTTTGAAAAGCATAACTAATCCTGACAAAAATTTTGTAATGTATGATAATCTCACGCTGGAACTCCTTCTCTCCGGATCAGGGAAACAAGAAAAAGAAGAGTTCCTCTCCCGGACTATTACAAATCTTACCGGAGAAGAACTCAAAATTATAACCACCTATTTTGATCAGGATATGTCTCTGCATAATACCTGTGAAAAGCTTTTTTTACACAAAAACACACTTCAATACAAACTCAATCATATCTACAGAAAAACCGGGCTGAATCCACGTAGATTTAAAGATGCCGTTCTTCTGTACCTGGCTGGGAAACTGTAGTATCAGGATTTGATATCTTTATATCAGGTACACAATTACCGCCACAATTGTACTCGTAAGACCAATACATGCCTCAAACGGAATCAATTTCATTCTTTCCTTAATATTCATTCCTACAGAACCACCTGTCGCGTGGAAAAAAGAACCATGCGGCAGAGAATCGATTACTGTTGCACCGGCATGAATCATAGCTCCTGCGGAAATAGCCGGAATTCCTGCATTTAACAGTGTTTGTGCAAAAGTCTGAGACGCAATGGTCGCACCGGCTGTAGTAGATGCAGTAGCTCCTGCCATCAGAATACCTGCAATCGGCGCAAGAATAAATGCCGGCATCTTCATCATTTCCAATAGAGAAATCACATCATACTGTAAAGCAGATGCTTTAATGATTCCTGCAATAGTTCCTGTTCCAATAAGAAGAATAGATACTCCTGCCACCTTACTAAGACCAAATTCTGCAAACTCACGGAATTGTACCAGGCTTCCACATGCAATTGCACACACCAGACCGCCAAGTGGAAGGGCGATCAATGGATCAATTACAATAGAAAATATCGGACGCAGTGCCAAAAGTATAATAACTGTCAACGGACCTGCAAATGCCTGAATAAAAGTTGGAAGTTTTTTATTGTCTGCATGTTTTTCCAAATCCTGATCACTAACCATCGTTCCTGCTTTTTTAGACAGTATTGTTGCAATAATTACAGTTACAATTAATGCACAAACTGCCGGAATAATATTTTTTATCATCAGAGATGTAAGATCAACCTGGAACGCCTCAGAAATAGCAATTGTATTTGGGTTTGGAGAAATAATATTTCCTGCTTTTCCTCCACCAATCATTGCCAAAAGAAGAGAAGCTTTATTATATCCTGCTTTTTTTCCAATCGCCAGTGCAATAGGTGCTACTGTAATAACTGAAATATCCACAAAAACGCCTACTGCACATATTACCATTGTTGCAGCCGCAACAGCAATAAGGGCTCGTTTCTCTCCCAATTTCTGTACAATTACTTCTGCAATTTTTTCCGCAGCTCCGGTTTTAATAAGAGTTCCCGCCAGAATACCGGAAGTCATAATTCTCAGTACAGAAGAAATCATACTCTGCGCTCCACTTACCATAGTATCGACAGTCAATATCAGATTTCCACTTCCGATTACTCCGCCAATAAGAGCTCCCAAAATCAGACTATAAGCGGGCTGAACTTTTTTTATGATCAGAATAATCGCAACTGCCATTCCAATCAGAGCACCTATGGTTGTAAAACTATAATCCATTCTTTATTTCCTCCTTATGTTCAGCAGACGAAATACCTGTTCTACCGTATCCGCCATGTTAGCCTTTGCATTTTCCGGTTTCATAGCATCTTCCAGAGTAGTTACTCCTCTTAAAATCGGGAAAAATGCATCAATTCCGTTCTGATTGCAGGCAATGGCCTCTTTTGTAACACTTCCTGCAAAAGCAGTCACAGGAATGTTATGCTTCTTTGCCAGACGTGCCACACCTACAGGTGCTTTTCCCATGGCAGTCTGACCATCCAGTCTGCCTTCTCCTGTAATCACAATGTCAGCATTTTCCATATATTTTTCCAGAGAAGTTTCTTCCAGCACAATCTTAATCCCAGACTCCAGAACTGCATTGGTAAAACTCAAAAATGCAAATCCCAGGCCTCCTGCTGCACCCGTACCTGCCTGGTTGGCATTGATCTTTGTGCATTTTTTCTCTGCAAGTGCGGCATATTTTTCCATCCATTTATCCATCTGCATAATCATAGAGGGAGTTGCCCCTTTCTGCGGTCCGAATACTGCACTGCATCCTTCCTCTCCACAGAGAATATTTGTTACATCACAGGCAACACGAAATTCACATTCTGCCAGTTCAGGCAGTACATATGTATCGGTAATCTCCTCCAGTACCTCCAGTCCTCTGGCACCAAAAGGAACCTGTTTCCTTTCTTTATCAAGAAAACCATATCCCAATGCCTGAAGCATTCCAATTCCACCATCATTGGTAGCACTTCCTCCAATTCCTACAATAAACCGGCGGCAGCCTTTGGAAATAGCATCTTTAATCACTTCTCCTACACCATAAGTTGTAGTATAAAGTGGATTTCGTTTTTCATCAGGAACAAGTGTAATACCTGCCGCACCTGACATTTCAATCACAGCGGTATGACTGCTTTCAATGATTCCATATTCACAATTCACCGGCGTTCCAAGCGGACCTGTAACCATCACATTCTGTATGATACCATTCATACCACTCACCAGTGCTTCCACTGTGCCTTCCCCGCCATCAGCCAGTGGTCTTACTATAATTTCTGCATCCTGACCATGAACTCTGCGGATTCCGTCAGCAGCAGCATATCCTGCTTCCATGGAACTCAGACTTCCTTTTAGAGAATCAATTGCGATTACTGCTTTCATTTTTTTCTCCTTTGATTGTTTCTCTTTGTATTCATTTTTATACAATTTCAGCATACATTTAGTATAGCGGTTTAGAGATTAGATTGATATATTACATGTAACATATTTATATATATTCTATGTGTTTTATTGTTATACATACCATTTACAATTATGTGGTAATCCGACGTATTACAGGAACATTATGGAGTAATTTTTATGAATGATATACAGCAGTTGGGCTTTCTGTTTCATTCATTTAAGACGGATGATACATATTATGCTCTTTCTCCAGTTCTTTATAAAGCTGCATACAATTCCAGTTCTGATTATGCTCCGTCAGAACCGCCTTGTAATCCACAGGTGTACCTGCTTTCCGCAAGGTATAGAGCACCTGGTCAAACAGATTCCCCGTGATTCCTGCAAGGATCAGCATTTCCTTCTCCATCTGCTCCTGAGGGATCAGCGCTGATGGAATCTGCACCTGAGAAACCTCTTTCACTCCTGCCAGATATCCGATTGGCTGACTATAGTCCTGGGGTTCTATGGTTTTAATCCGAAGCTTAAAAGGCAGCAACGCCATCTTTAACTTGCGAAGCTTCTGCTGATCCTGAAAATTTATTAATAAAATAGTTGGTTTCATATAAACACTCCTTCTGATACAAGTAAATCCCCACCCACTACTTATTGCTCTTTACAATTGAAGCAGGGACTTCCTTGATTTGGTTAAATAATTACAACTATTATACTCTCTTCACCTGCACCTGACAATCATAATAGCCTGCATAGGACTTTTTATGTCACAGGAATATTACAAAATAATTTCCGGCAACGCAGAAAAACAGGCTTCGATATCTGTATCATCGATGCCTGTTTTTCTGTGTTACAATTTGGAGCGGCATGGCTTTATCAATTACAAACTATTTCGCAGGATGTTCCTTGAGCATTTCGGAAACACGTTACTGTTCACTCCGTTCACAGTAACGTAGCCAAAATTCATTCCAGATTGCCTGCGGCAATGGAATTTTGGCTTGAACATATTACCACAGCAATCTTTACCGGACTGATCCTGGGTATCATTACCGGTCTGTTTCTGGCAAACCGGTTCGAACCGGTTCTTACTGTCACAAGCCTTATCGGAAGCATTTACATGAATGCCCTGAACATGATGATCTTTCCACTGGTCTTCTGTTCCATTATCATGGGTATCTCCAGCATCGGTAATGCCCGCACAACCGGCAAGATCACAGCCGGCGCCATGATCTTTTTCCTGTGCACCACAGCACTTGCCAGCCTGGCAGGACTGATCATCCCGCGACTGATTCATCTCGGTGAGGGTGTTAAATTCGAGATGGCAACTTCCGACATCCAGGCAACTGAGATGACCAGCATTCTGGACACCATCAAAAACCTGATCCCATCCAATCCGGTTGCAGCTTTCGCAAACGGAAATATGCTTCAGGTACTTGTATTCGCAGTCATCGTAGGCTTCACACTTATCGCCATCGGCGAAAAGGGTACTGCACTTCTGAAAGTCATCGATTCCTGTAACGAAGTCTGTCTGAAAGTCATCAGCACAGTTATGTACTTCACACCTATCGGTGTATTCTGTACTATTGTTCCTGTTGTAGAAGCCAACGGTACAGAAACCATCATTTCACTGGCAACTCAGCTGATCATCCTGTATGTGGCATTCTTCGGATTTGCCCTGGTCATTTACGGCGGCTCCGTGAAATTCATCGGCAAAGAAAGCCCTGTGAAATTCTTCAAAGCAATGCTTCCTGCCGCTCTGAACGCATTCGGAACCTGTTCCAGTTCAGCGACCATTCCGATCAGTAAACAGCGTATGGAAGACGAAATGGGCGTATCCAACAAGATCACAAGTATTGCCATTCCTCTTGGCGCTACTGTAAACATGGATGCCGTATCCATCCTGATGTCATTCATGATCATGTTCTTCGCCAATGCATGCGGAATTAACGTAAGCATTTCCATGATGATCATAATCCTTCTGGCAAACGTACTCCTGTCAGTAGGAACCCCGGGAATCCCGGGCGGTGCCATCGCATCCTTCGCAGCCCTGGCAACCATGGCAGGTCTGCCGGCCGGTGTCATGGGCGTTTATATCAGCATCAATACACTCTGCGATATGGGCGCAACCTGCGTCAATGTTATCGGAGATATGGCAGGATGTGTGGTTCTGAAAGAAAAGATTAAATTGGAAGATTAAACGCAAAAAGAAAAGCTATTGTTTCTAATCGATTTAATGCCAAAAAGTTGCTGTGCATTTCTATAACTGAAACGCACAGCAACTTTTTTATTTACAGCAATCTTTTTCGTCACGTTAATCTACACCGAATAACTGCTCCCAGTTTATTGGTTAGACTGCTATCTGGCTCTATTTCTTTAATCCGGTTGTAACCTTGCAGTTAGTTACCTTAAGGCTTCCTTCAGAAGCAAAGAGTGACAGGCTTTCTCCCGGACGTTTATATGCTCTTGCATTTAATGCAACACCGTCTACATAGATTGTAGCAATTGTATCATCTACAATCATTTTGATATTATACTTCTTACCGGGTACCAGCTCAAGCGGTCTTTCAAGTCCAATATTCTGATTTGCAGGCCATGGCCAGTTTGGTTTTTTCTCAAATACATATCTGTCTTCTGTTACATTAAATACGAACTGATAAGATTCAGCTTTATCCTCATCTTCATAGAATCTCACACCAAAAGTTCTGGTTCCTTCTGTAAATTCCACATCTGCTTCGAATTTGAAGATATCTCCTGTATCTTTTGTAACTACTTTTTCTGTACTCTTAGTTGGAGTATCAATTACAAAATCTTCTGTTTTTTCTTCTTTATCAAATGCATTCCATACAGTTTCTGGAATTCTTACACCAAGGGTTCCATCTTCTCTCTGGTAAACCTCATGTGCCATAAATGTTCCTGCCCAGATGAAGTTATTGTCATCATCATCCTGATCCTTGGTAGCAACCCAGCCAAAGAGGATTCTCTGTCCGTTCAGTTCAAAAGTACGTCCTGCATAATAAGATCTGCCGTCAAATGCATCATCTTTCGGTGCGATCCATGGACCTTCCAGACTCTTGCTCATACGGTATACCATTTTGCTTCTGTCACTGTATTCTGTCACAATGTGATACCACCAGTCACCAATCTTAAATAAGTCTGGCATCTCATGCATAGTATAGAGATCCGGTGCCCAGAAATCTCCTTCAAACTTCCAGTTTTTCAGGTCTTTGGATGTGAATTTAACAGTTCTTCCTGTCTGTCTTGTCTTTGGTCCCTGTAATCTTGCGCCAAGGATCAGCAGATACTGATCATTTTCCTCATCGCGGATCACCCATGGATCTCTCCAGTCATCCGGGTCATAGCCTTCCTGTGGAGTGAAGGTAAGTGCATCCTGAGTTTTGTGCCATGTTACAAGATCATCGCTGTATGCATGCATCAGAACCTGAGATGGTTTTCCAAGTGCCGGATAATCGCGATTATAGCCTGTATAGAAAATATGATACTGTCCTTCTGCCTCGAAAACACTTCCTGCAAAAATAAACTGATCCTGCTCTTCATCTGTTCCTCTCGGAATTGCCACGCCTTTATCTTCGTAATGTACAAAGTCGGAAGTTGTTGCCAGATCCCAGCCAAATGGTTCTCCAAATGGTCCCGGTTTTCTGGTATCTCTCTGATGATATAAATAGAATTTATCTCCATGTCCAAATGGCATGCAATCGCCAAACCATGTTCCTGGGAACTGATAGTATAATTTCTGCATAGTCTTAATCTCCTTTTTTATACTTTATTTCACTTTACAGGCCTGCTTGTACTTTTTCGGCAAGCCTATTATTCACTCATAAATCAAACTACTGTTATCAGGTAATTCTTGCATATTATCAACCTTTTACTGCACCTGCTGTCATACCTGCCAGCATCTTCTTGCTGCTGAAGAAATAGAAAATAAATACCGGAAGTACTGTTACAGTGATGGCTGCAAATGTACCACCCCAGTCTGTCAGTCCCATGCTTCCTACGAAGTCATTTAAACCAAGTGTAATGGTTTTCATATCTGTAGATCTGGTAAATGTATAAGCATTAATATACTCATTCCAGCAGAATACTGCCTGCATGGTTGCTACTGTGATAATAGAGTTCAGTGACATCGGAACCACCATCTTAAAGAAACATCCTATCGGTGAACATCCATCAATGATCGCTGCTTCCAGCATTTCTTCAGGGAAGAATTTGCTAAATGAATAAAACAGCTGAATGGAATAAGACAGTGAAAAAGCAATCTGTGGCAAAATAATTGCCGGGTATGTATTGATCAGTCCCATCTTATTAAAAATAGTAAACAATGGAATCAGTGCAACCTGCATAGGAAGCATCAATCCAAGAAGGAAATAATTAAGGACAAATTTTCTGCCTTTAAATTTGATTTTGCTTAATGCAAATCCAGCCATCAGTGCAAATAAAAGCAGAGGAATCAGTACACCGATCAAAACAATGATACTGTTTTTAAAATAAGTCAGCATATGGCTTTTTGTAAAAACATTGATAAAGTTTGTCAGCACCCATTTTGACGGGAGTGCATATGCCGGTAACTGTCTGAAATCATCCAGTGACTTAAAACTTGAAGTAAATACATAGAAGAAAGGATAAACCTGCATCACAACAAGGATTAATGCGATAACCCATTTAATGATGCTCGGAATGGTTGTTTTTTTCTTTTTCATTCGTCATCCCCTCCTCCTGTAAATTTACGGAATAACATTCCAACTACCATACAGATGATTACGATCATGATTGCTACAGAACTTCCGTAACCATATTTCATACTGCTGAACGCCTGTTTATACATATAAGTTGTCATAAGTTCAGAAGCATTTCCCGGTCCTCCATGTGTTAACAGATAAGAGAACTCGAAAGATCTCAGGGAACCATTCAGTACCAGCAGACAATTTGCAATGATAACCGGTTTAATATAAGGAATTCTTACATAAAGATATTCCTGCCATGTTGATGCCCCATCGATCAGCGCTGCTTCTCCCAGCTCATCCGGAACACCGATCAGTGCTGCATAAAAGATAACCATATACAGTCCCAGGTATTTATATGCTTCTACAAAAGCTGTTACATATAATGAAATCTGAGGATTGGAGATCCACTCCATAAATTTCAGTGACGGATTAAAGAATGATAAAATCTGGTTCACAATACCAATCGGAGTTACTGACAATAACTTTGTAAAAATCTGGCAGATTGCCACAGAAGAGATAACTACCGGAATGTAATACAAAGTCTGTAAGGCAACTCTTCCTTTCTTGATACGGCTAAGAAGAATTGCAAATAATAAACCTCCAAATACCTGAATCGCTACGTTAATTACTGTATAAATAAGCGTGTGCCATACTGTAGCTCTGAAAACTTCATCCTGTGTGAGCAGTTCAATATAATTTTTTAATCCTACAAATACTTTTTCACCTACGCCACTCCAGTCAAAAAAACTGTAATATCCCGCCCATACAATGGACACGATTACAAATGCTGTATAGATAAGGAATGCCGGAAAAATAAATAAAAAGATTACTGATTTTTTTCCAAATGCTTTCTGCACGAAGCCCCCTCCTTTCTGAATATCAAGCCATCCTGTTAAAGCGCCCAACTCTCGGCTGGGGCTTAGCTTCTCTTTGAAAGAGACTGACAAAACATTTCGCCAGTCTCTGAATCATTCCTCAATTCTAAGGTCTGCTCTATCCTTAAATCAAACAAATAACATCAGTCACTTGCAATTAAATATCATAATTATTTCTTCACCAAAGAATCACAGGTCTTAATAAATTCATCCGGTTTTATGATTCCCTGAGCAAGCTGCTGCTGTTCATCAACAATTTTAGTCATTACGTCTGAATCCAGTTTATCATCCCATGAAGTCCATGCTGTTTCCGCATTTTCAAACATTGGCTGAATATCATAGAATAACTGAGGAAGTCCCTCTGGAATTTCGTCGCTACTAAATGGTGAAAATACCTGTACCTGATTGTAGCAGACATCAGAATAATTCTCACACATATAATCAAAGAATTCCTGCATGGTATCATCATATGTTGCCTTATTAAATGCTTCTGCAAATCCTGCATGTACCGGTATGTTTGTAGGCATATTGTCCATTCCTTCTGTATCTGGTACAGGGAAGAATCCAATCTCTCCCTTGTCATACATATCTTCAGCAAGATTAAACTGACCAGAACCTGTATAAAAAATCGCTCCTGAACCACCGAAGAACAGGTTACTTGCAGAAGTAAAATCTACACTTGCAAATCCAGGTTCAAAATATCCTTTTGTTCCAAGATCATAAACAAGATTTACACCATATTTTGCAGATTCGTTTTTATCAAAAGAATCGGTTCCTGCCTGATATCCCTGAATAAATTCAGGTCCTGTCACTCTCCATGGAGAGAAAGAAAGATATCGCATAATCTGCCATGCTTCAGAGCCGCCTATGATTACCGGAATTTCTCCTATATCTGCGATTTTTTGACAATCTTCTTCAAATTCTTTCCATGTTGTTGGAGTATCTTTGATTCCCGCTTTTTCAAAGAGATCCTTTCTATACATAAAATATTCACAGTACAATGCCTGAGGGAAAAGATACAGGTTTCCATCATCTGCATCTGTAAGAAAATCACGAACTGCGCCATTCAATTTATCTGCATATCCATTTCTTTCAAGTTCATCTCCTACATTAACCAAAGCATCAATATCTTTGCAGGCTGTAGAAAGTGTTCCATTCGGGCATCCGAAAATATCCGGAAGTGTATCGCTGTTGATATACATCTGAAGCTTTGTGAAATAATCCTGCTGATCGTTTACAAGTTCAATTTCATAATCCAGACCTTTTTCATCACAGAAATTTTTAAGAAGATAATCAAATGTCTTATACTGTTCTGTAGACTCTGTACCTTTTAATAAAGCAGTAATCTTCGTTCTTTTTCCATCATCCGATTTCTTCGCAGAAGCTGTAACTGCTCCCATGCCTGTCAGAAGACTGGCTGTCATAGCTGCCGTCATGGCAAGTGATAACACTTTTTTCATTTTCCTCATTTACTTGTTTCCTCCTTTTAATTTGTGTTTCCTCGTTCTTGATGATTTTATTTTAGTCTTTCTGCCTTTTATAAACAATTGGAAATAAAAGTAAAAATAGGAGATTTGTGCACAAATTTTATACTGTGCACAAATCTCCTGTTCTATCGTCAGGCAGATAAAATCATCCGCCTCGCTGCTTGCCTGATTCGGTTAAATGACTTACCTGATACAGTTAACCTCGTTGTTTATATATGTTTCCTGAATTCATTGGGCGTAATGCCGTAACGCTTTTTGAATACTTTTATGTAGTATCCAAAGTCTTTGTATCCTACCATTTCTGCGATTTCATATTGTTTATATTTATTATCTGCAATCAGTTTCTCCACCTGTTGGAACCGGACATCTGTCAGATATTCCAGGAAACTCTTTCCGGCATATTTCTTAAGAAGGCGGCTGATATAAGTTCTGCTTACATGAAATTTCTCAGTCAGATCATCCATAGATAAATCTCCTGAATAATTCTTCTCAATGTAAGAAAGAACACTCTGAACCAGCTTCCGATTCCGTTCATCAGTTCCTTCTGTATTCTGTTTAATCAGCGTTCCAAACAGATTCAGCAGACAATTCAACACCTCTTCTGTGTTCTCGCACTGACAGATTCTTTTTATTCCATCCTGAAGCACAGAAAGATTCCAGTTTTTATTATGAATTTCACTGTCAACTGCACAGATATATGGAAATTTCATACATCCCAAAAGTAAATCCATTGCTGCAAATTTCACCGGAGATACATCTTCCGGTGCGTTTCGAAACATCTGATGAAGTTCATCCTCCGCTTTCTCAAAACTGTCCTGAAACAAAGTCATCATAAAATGTGTTTTTTCACCGGAAGTAATCACAAAATCTGTCTGTTTTTCATATTGCAGATCTTCGTATCTGAGTATGATATTCGTACCCAGATAAACACATTGCCTGCATGCTGTCTGTGCCTTACGGTACTGTGCATTTGCCTGATATTCGTCCACTTCTACATCACTCAATCCAAAATTCATATGTGCTTTCAGATACCGTTCTACTTCTACCTGTATCTTACTGCATGCCTGCAATGCTTTTTCCATACATACTGCGTTTTCTTCTTCCTTTTCAAACAAAAGAATAAAATTATATTCTGCAGTTGCTGTATTATAATCGCTCAAAACATGAATTCCAAAATCATTAAAAATTTCCTCAAAAATATTGATGCATGCAAATTCCTCTATCCATTTATCTCCTGTATGGATTTTATTTTCTCCAACAACTTTTCGCCCTACACACACAATATATTTCTCTATTGTCAGATTCAGAGATTCTGCCTGCTCTTTTACAACTCCTTTTCCCTGGATTCTTCCATACAGAAGATTTCCCGCAAATTTGGATCTCAGCTGCGGAACTGACCTGTTGAAATATTTCTTCAGATCTCGGATTTCCTGCTGTTTTTCCTTCCTTGCATGAATTTCCCCTGCAATCCGGGCAGCCATTGCCTTTAACTCATCATAGTCCACCGGTTTGAGAAGATATTCTTCCACACCAATACTGATTGCTTTCTGAGCGTAGGCAAAACTGTCATATCCTGTCAGTATCACTATAACCGCATTGGGATAAATCTCATGTGCTCTTTCTGCAAAATCCAGTCCATCCATTCCCGGCATCTTCACATCTGTAAGGATCAGATCCGGTTTCGCCTGCTCCAGTTTCTCCAGACCTTCCAATCCGTTCCTTGCAGTTGCAGATATACGGTATCCATAATCGCTCCATGGAAATGAACATAAACCATCCAGAATAATATATTCATCATCTAATATCATTACCTGCAATTCCATTATCTCTAGTCTCCCCTTTTTTTGTTATTTTCATTAACAGGTTCATCGTATTTCCTGTAAGTAACTCCGACATTACCGTTCATCGGAATTTCCAGTATTACCTGGGTTCCCTTCCCTGGTTCTGATGTAATGCTCATCCTTGCTTTGTTCTGATATACATAATCCAGTCTCTTTCTCACTGCATATACTCCCAGATGGGTATGTGTCCGCTCAGCTTCATGATCTGGCTCTTCCTCTGTCCCCATCAGTTTTTCCAATTGCTCCTGTGACATTCCAACTCCATCATCCTTTACTGTAAATACTGCCATTCCATCTGTAATTTCTCCTGAGACATAAAGGAAACAGTCCCATGTCGCATTTTCCACACCATGAACTACCGCATTTTCCACCAGTGTCTGAATAGTCATCTTCGGAATCTCTAATTCATTTAATCTTTCATCCACTTCAATATAAGATGTAAATTTATCTCCGTATCTGGTTTCCTGTATATAAAGATAATCCTGTACATATTTTATTTCCTCACGAATATAAACCATACTTCTTTTATTACTGATACTTGCACGCATCAGACTGCTGATAGAAGTAACCATATGACAAATATTATCCTCACCCTTCTTTCGCGCCATCCAATTGATCGTATCCAGTACATTATAAAGAAAATGCGGATTGATCTGTGCCTGCAAAGCCTGGAATTCAATATCTTTGTTAACTGTTTCCATCTCCACAACCTGTTTTATCAGCTGCTCTATTTTCTCTATCGTCTGGTTGAAAACAGAATTCATGGCTCCAATCTCATCCCTTCTTCCTTCCGGAAGACGGACAGAAAAGTCACCCTCCGCAAACTGCTGCATTGCTTTACTTGTACGCTCGATCGGACCGGCGATTCCCTTTGCCAGAATATTAGCAAGAAAAATACACAACATCAAACTTGCCAGAATAAGCATGATTGTCGTTTTCTGTAATCCTCTGGCTGTTTTCTGTAAGAAACTCATAGGAATCATTCCTACAACTGTAAGTCCTGTGTCAGAACTTCTCTGATATACACAGTCATAACCCTGTCCATCTGCAGTAAACAGAAAATCTCCTGTGTTACCTGATATTTTTTCTATCCAGCTTCTGTCACTGATTGTCGCATCATTCTCTGCACTCTCTATCAGAACATTTTTGTCATTGTCCAGAAGAAAAATATGTGCAGACAAAGAATCTCTGGCTGTGATCGTCATTTTTTTCAGATAGCTCAGCTTAATAGATGCTCTCAATATTCCCACTGGCTTCATAGTCAGAGCATCTTTGATCTGCTTTGCCATATACATCAGGCCTTCCTCAGAAGCATTATAATAAATACAGCGTCCTTTTGCCTGCTCCGCCAGTTCACAGGATGTCTGAGCGGTATTTTCATTAATCTCATGATTATTTGCCAGCAGATGATTTGCTCCGTTATAACCATACAGCTGGATATCATTCATATAAATACTTGTATATCCCTGTAAAAGCAGCCTTCTGATCTGCCCTGATCTTGAATAATAGGAATACAGCTCTGTGCCATCCGATTTATATGGTTCATCAGACTCCAATTCCTCCTGAACCGTATTGTTATTTGCAATATACTCAAATGAATTCCTCACCATATCAAAATAATGATCCAAATTCACCGACAACTCATTTACCACTCCCGCAGACTGCTTCCTTGTCTGTTCTGTCACAATTGAAGATGCAGACATATACTGCGAAACACTGGCAGCCAACAGAACAACCAATGCTACTCCTAACGTACAATACAGAATTTTTCTCTGTATCGACAGATTAATATACCACTTCTTTAAATATTTCATCTTTCTCTTCCCTTTAATATCCCTTTATTTTTCCCGGTTTTTACTGCTACAGTCTATTTCGGACAGTGAAAAAGCCGACACACTGTTTCCAGTCAATGTATCGGCTTTACTGCTTCATTTTATTATGTTCGGAATTTTATTATGTAGGTATATTCCGTAACTTTTTCTGTTTTACAGATACTGACTGAATTCCACTTTCTCCTTATTCGGACCCTCAATGGTAAAGAATTTTACACCATTTTCCCAGAATGGCAGGAAATGAATGGTATCCTGTGTGGAGTTTAAACCAGCTTCATTAATATACTGGAAAATCTCCTCAATGTCTCTCACATCAAGCGCAACATGATCAATCGCCCCATGCTCCATCTTCGCCGCATGATTCTCATAAGTCTCCACAACCAAAGTTCCCAGCTTCAGAAAAACAACCTTCTCATTCGCTTCCTCATTTACAGTCTCAAATGCAGTCTCAAAACCAAGTTTATGATAAAACTCCACAGTTTTATCAATGTCATTTGTCGGAATCCCGATATGCTGTACCCCTGTTGAATAATTCTTTAAATCCATGATATTTTACCTCTTTCTGCTGATTTTTTGTAGCTTTTACTCATTTATTTTCATAATTTTACTTATCCAATATTTAATATTTTATTTTTTACAATATACGCAGAAAATCATTCGATTGTCAACAGTAACAACTGATTCTTTTCACTTGACCCCTCCGCTCCCACCACCTCATCCATTTTCTCTTACACAGCCAATCCCCAGCGCGAAGCAACATCTCTCAGCAGGTGAATCTGGAGGGGGCTTAGTAACTCTTAGGTGGGGGAAATCCGCGTTATGAAGAAAAATAGCAACCTGTCTGAGCGGAGTCTGCGACGGAGCGAGTTTTACATTTTTCTTCATGCTTTTAGCGGATCCCCCCCACCTTAGAGTTACTTAGCCCCCGGAACTGAACCTGCAGAGAGATGCTGCTTCGCGCGTCCCCTCTTGCGCTGTGTACGCCCCACACCAACAAACTTCCCCCAAATACTTACAAAAACCTCTTGACTTTCAAAACAAACAGCGTTAAAATTGCTTTAGCTTTTTAAACAGCTAAACCTATAACGCATAAATTCATCGAAGGGAACCAGTAAAAACAGTCCCCCTGTCCTCAGAGAACTGCAGTCCGGTGAAATGCAGTGACAGACCTGTTTCGAATATCATCCCCGAGAAGGAAAGCCGAACCCTTGAATACAGCCATCACAGATATTGCCGTATTCACAGTAAGCTTCCCCGGCCGCCCCCCGTTACAGGAGCCGCGTATATCGGTACGTTGCAGAATCGTACTTGTTTCAAAGGTGAAACAGGGTGGTTACGGAATATCATATGTCCGTCCCTGCGTGGGGCGGACTTTTTTTATGTTATAGGAAATTACTCCATAATATTCCTATAACATAAAAAAGCCCTTACACACGAGACATACTTTCTTTTCCAGGCTGTCGATCTGAAACCGAAACACTACTTCTGTTTTTCGCAGACAACAGAATTCACCACAGATGAAAAATGTAACTAATTACATATTATAACCATTACATTCCATCTGCCTTGAATCTGCTCCAAATTCCGAAAAACAGCAGCAAATTTTTTGAGAGGAGTAGAGAGCATGAAAATCTACAAAAAAATCATGAACGCACTGGCTGCAGTAGAAAAGATCGTCCTTGTGATCTCCACACTGCTGATCCTGGTGCTGACTGTGGGAAACGTATTTTCCCGTAAAGTCATCCACCGTTCCTGGTCCTTCACAGAAGAACTTGTAGTAGCGGTATTCGTACTCATCACCCTGCTGGCAGCCGCACTGGCCTGCCGCAAAGGAGAACTGGTCAGCCTGACACTGGTCACAGACCGCCTTCCAAAGAAACTGAAGAAACCATCCGTAATTCTGATCACAGTCCTGAGCATCATCTTCAGCGTCATCCTTTTCAAATACGGCATGGACAAGGTAATCACTCAGCTTCAGAATGGAAAAAGAACCTTCGTATTAAACTGGCCTGAATGGATCTTCTGGTCCTTCGTACCCATCGGTGCAGGATGCATGATCCTTCACTTCATTGAATTCTGTCTGGACTTCTGCTGCAAAACCGACAGCGCCAAAAATGCCAACAACAACAAAAGTAACATGAACACAATCACAACAGACAAAAAGGAGGCCAAATAAATGATCAGTGCAATCTTATTTATCTCCTTCTTCATATTCCTGATCCTGGGTGTACCCATCGGAATCTGCCTCGGACTTTCCTCCGTATGCGCAATCCTCTACTCCGGTACATCCCTGACGATCGTAGCAACCAACATGTACTCAGGAATCAGCAAATTCCTGCTCCTGGCAATCCCATTCTTCGTACTGTCAGGAAACATCATGGCAAAAGCCGGTATCTCCAAACGACTGATCAAATTCGTTGATACCTGCGTAGGCCACAAAAAAGGCGGTATCGCCATCGTATGTGTTATCGTAGCCTGCTTCTTCGGCGCCATCTCCGGTTCCGGCCCTGCAACTGTTGCAGCTCTTGGCGCCGTACTGATCCCTGCAATGGTAGAACAGGGCGGTTTCTCCGCACCATTCTCCACAGCACTGATGGCAACCTCAAGCTCCATCGCCATTGTCATCCCGCCAAGTATCGCCTTCGTTGTATATGCCTCCATCACAGGCACATCCATTGCAGATATGTTCATGGCAGGTATCGTACCAGGTCTTCTTATGGGCGTGGCACTGGTAATCGTAGTAATGCTGGAAGCAAAGAAACACAACATCAAACCATCCAGAGAAAAAGCCTCAGGCAAAGAACGCTGGGACGCTTTTAAAGATGCTTTCTGGGGATTCCTGATGCCGGTCATCATTCTGGGCGGTATCTACGGCGGTATCTTCACACCAACAGAAGCAGCAGCCGTATCCGTTGTATACGGACTCTTCGTAGGTATGGTCATCTACCGCGAAGTTTCCATCCGCGATATGTTTGACATTCTGGTAGACTCAGCAAAGACAACCGGCGGTATCATGCTCATCGTAGCAAGTGCCTCTCTGTTCTCCTTTGTATGTACCAAATTCGGTATTGCAGATGCAGCCTCCAATTTACTTGGAAGCATCGCACACAATCAGTTTACCTTCCTGCTGATCGTAAATATCATCTTCCTGATCGCAGGATGCTTCATCGATGCAAACTCTGCTATGTACATCTTCATTCCGATCATGCTTCCTGTATGTAAGGCTCTTGGATACGATATAGTAGCATTCGGTGTTATGGCAACTGTAAACCTTGCAATCGGACAGGTAACTCCTCCTGTAGGTGTAAACCTTTTCGTAGCAATCAGCATCAGGATCAAAAAAGGTCTGGAAGTTACTCTGCAGGAGATCTCAAGGGCAGTTGTGCCAATGATCGCAGCCTGCGTTGCAGTTCTTCTGATCGTTACATACATCCCGATCACCTCCACTTTCCTTCCGAAAGTTCTTGCAAAAGAAGGCTCCTACACAGGTGATCAGTCCTCCGCTTCCTCTGACACAGCTTCCAAGGAGGCAGGAAACGGCAATAACTCCTTTGACACAATCGCAGATTACAGCGACCTTGACTGGCCGGAAATGACCTGGAACTTCGCTTGCTCCACTACTGAGACAAGTACATGGGCTGATGGCGGACGTAAGTTCGGTGAACTGATGGAAAAAGCCACAGGCGGCAAAGTCAAAGTCAACATTTACGCTGCTGACCAGCTTACAAACGGCAACCAGTCCGAAGGTATTCAGGCTCTGATGAATGGGGACCCGGTTCAGATCTCCATGCACTCCAACCTGATCTACTCTGCATTTGATCCACGTTTCAACGTTGTTTCTCTTCCGTTCGTCTATGATTCTTACGACGATGCAGATGCGAAATTCGATGGCGAAGCAGGTGCAAAGCTGAAAGAAATCCTCAGTGAGTACGGACTCCACTGCATGGGTATTGCAGAGAACGGTTTCCGCGAAATCACAAACAGCAAACATGAGATTAAATCTGTAGACGATATGAAGAACCTGAAGGTTCGTGTAGCAGGCTCCAACCTTCTGATGGAATGCTACAAGAGATGGGGCGCTGATGCCACAAACATGAACTGGTCTGAAACTTACACAGCACTTCAGCAGAACACAGTAGAAGGTCAGGAGAATCCGCTTCCCGCTATCGACGCTGCAAGTGTTCAGGAGGTTCAGCCTTACTGCTCTATGTGGGATGCAATTTATGACTGCCTGTTCTTCTGTATCAACGAAGACATCTACAACAGTCTCACACCACAACAGCAGGAAGTTGTTGACGAGGCAGGACAGAAAGCAGTTGAATATGAGCGTTACATCAACCGCTCCGGAGATGACGAGATCAAAGAACGCTGGGCAAGCCAGAACGGTGTAACAATCACAGAAAAAGAAGACATGGACATCGACTCCTTCAAAGAAGCAGTTGACGGTATCGATGACTGGTTTGTAAACGAACTGAAGAGCCAGGGCTATGACGATACCCAGGATCTGGTTGATCTTTTCACAAGGGACTCCTTCAACACAGTGGAAGATTACAGTAATCTGGACTGGCCGGAAACAACCTGGAACTTCGCATGCTCCACTACTGAGACAAGTACCTGGGCTGACGGCGGACGTAAGTTCGGTGAACTGATGGAAAAAGCTACAGGCGGAAAGGTTAAAGTCAATATTTATGCAGCTGACCAGCTTACAAACGGCAACCAGTCCGAAGGTATTCAGGCTCTGATGAATGGTGACCCGGTTCAGATCTCCATGCACTCCAACCTGATCTACTCTGCATTTGATCCACGTTTCAACGTTGTTTCTCTTCCATTCGTCTATGATTCTTACGACGATGCAGATGCGAAATTCGATGGCGAAGCTGGTGAAAAACTGAAAGAAATCCTTGGCGAATACGGACTCCACTGCATGGGTATCGCAGAAAACGGTTTCCGCGAGATCACAAACAGCAAACATGAAATCAAATCTGTAGATGATATGAAGAACCTGAAGGTCCGTGTAGCAGGTTCCAACCTTCTGATGGAATGCTACAAGAGATGGGGTGCTGATGCCACAAACATGAACTGGTCAGAAACTTACACAGCACTTCAGCAGAACACGGTTGAAGGTGAGGAAAATCCACTTCCTGCTATTGACGCAGCAAGCGTTCAGGAGGTTCAGCCTTACTGTTCCATGTGGGATGCAATTTATGACTGTCTGTTCTTCTGCATCAATCAGGATATCTACGACGGCCTCACACCACAACAGCAGGCAGTTGTTGATGAATGCGGTCAGAAGGCAGTTGAATACGAACGTTACATCAACCGTTCCAGCAACAATGAGATTAAAGAACGCTGGGAATCCAAAAACGGTGTAACCTTCACAGAGAAAGCTGATATGGATATCGATTCCTTCAAGAAAACTGTAGACGGCGTAGACGACTGGTTCGTAAATGAGCTGAAGAGCCAGGGCTACGAAGACGGCCAGGATCTGGTTGATCTGTTTACCAAATAATCCTTACGGTTACAAAACTCCATAAAAATAAATGAACAGGGTATGAAGTTTCATCAGATTACGATGAACTTCATACCCTGTTTTGTTTTTAATAATATAGAACGTAAAGTACTTGATATCTTCTATTTTTCACGTTATACTGAACAAGTATAATTGAACAGACCCGGATGCAAAGTTTCGACCCCTGCCCTCCAGTTTCACGAAAGGAGGGTGATGCCCGATGAATACAATGGAAGTTCTTACTTTACTGTTAGTAATTTTTACGGCATTGACTTACATAGATCAACATAAAAAGAAATAAGCATCCCCCCGCTCAAAGTGAGATGCTTACTTTCTTTTTAACATTATAATTAATCACAGAGGGCAACCGGAACACGCTTCCGGTCATCTTCTAAGTAGATTATACAATGGGGCACCTGATTTTTCAAGTGCCCTTTTTTATAAAGTAAAATGGACATTCGCAATCGTTACTGTTCACTCCGTTCACAGTAACGTAGCCAAAATTCATTCCAGATTGCCTGCGGCAATGGAATTTTGGCTTAGTCCAGAACCGTCTTCGCTGTCACTGTCTATTCTCATAAATCCCTTCATCCGGAACACACGCCCGCATTCAGAATCAGACAGAATCTTCTCAGCTGCTTCCCGCAGCTCCTTCTCAGTCATCTTCACATTCATAAAGTACAGAGAAGTAAAGGCACCCTCTGCCTCAAACTCCGGTTTCCTGTAGCTTACCATCACATATCCACAGGATGCAATCCGGTCAAAGTCCTCTTTCGACATCTCATCCCAATTCTTGTGGATAACATTAGCAGTATCCACACCATTCATTTCACAATGAAATCTCCTGCTGCAATGAACCTTCTCCAACGCCTGATTCACATACTCAATCGTACCCTGGATTTCCTCGGGTGATGCGTCCTGGCTCTTGCTCATCACAATGCATCCGGCATCTGCCACCTCAGAAGCCAGAATGAAATCCGCCTCCTCTGACAGATCACGCTCCAGCTTAGAATCCACAATTGCAATCACATTCCCAATCTGATACCAACGGTTTAACGGCTCCTCATGAAGAATATCAAAGAACTCATCCACATCAAAAATCCCAGACGGCTCCACGATCACACGGTCATAACCGCACATACCCATAGCAATCAGTTTCGTCTTAAATCTCCTCCTGTGGCAGTCCTTATCACACCCTCCTGAGATCATCTCCAGCTCACAGTTCTCTCCCATCAGATCCTGAAGCAACATCATATCCACATTCACAGCCCCGTAATCATTCTCCAGAATCCCAATATTATTACCAGCATCCATCAGATACTGCGCATACTTCCTGATAAACGTCGTCTTCCCTGAACCAAGAAAACCAGTGATCAGATCTATCTTTACCATCGTATATCTCTCCCTTGCTGCTACATAATTTTTCTTTTTTATCCGTAAACCGGAACTTCATCATCTGTGATCCACATACCTGTACGATCATAGCATTATAACGCAGAAAACGCAACGCCCGCAAAGAAAGACCACAATTATTCATGTTCTGAAATAATTGCAGTCTTTCTGATAGTTCCTTATGACAATTCCAGCTTACCGGTATAAAGCTGATAATAAGTTCCTTTTAACTTAATGAGGTCTTCATGGTCGCCTCTTTCAATGATCTTTCCATGATCCAGTACGATGATGGCATCGCTGTTTCTGATGGTTGAAAGTCGATGGGCGATTACAAATACAGTACGGCCTTTCATCAGGTTATCCATACCTTTCTGTACAATACTCTCTGTACGGGTATCAATACTTGAGGTTGCTTCATCCAAGATCAGTACAGGCGGATTGGCTACTGCTGCTCTTGCAATGGAGAGAAGCTGGCGCTGTCCCTGAGACAGTTCCTCACCGTCTCCGCTTAACATGGTATCATATCCTTTTGGAAGCATTTTGATAAACTGGTCTGCATGAGCCAGTCTTGCTGCCTCGTATACTTCCTCATCTGTAGCATCCAGTTTACCGTAGCGGATGTTTTCTTTAATAGTTCCTGTAAACAGGTGAGTATCCTGAAGTACGATTCCCAGAGAACGTCTCAGGTCATCCTTCTTAATCTTGGTAATGTTGATTCCATCGTAACGGATCTTACCTTTCTGAATATCGTAGAAACGGTTGATCAGATTTGTGATCGTTGTCTTTCCTGCACCTGTGGAACCTACGAAAGCAAGTTTCTGTCCCGGCTTGGCGAAAAGACTGATGTCTTTCAAAATAACTTTGTCCGGGTTATATCCGAATGTAACATCTTCGAATCGGACATCTCCTGTCAGTTCTGTATAAGTAACGGAACCATCTGCAGAATGTGGATGTTTCCATGCCCACATACCTGTTCCCTCTTTGCATTCTGTGATATTGCCGCTGGCATCCTTTCTTGCATTAACAAGTTCTACATAACCTTCATCCTCTTCCGGCTTCTCGTCAATGAGCCTGAAAATACGTTCTGCACCTGCAAGTGCCATAACGATGGCGTTGAACTGCTGTGCCACCTGCATGAATGGCTGGGTAAAGCTCTTGGTGAACTGTAAATAGGAAGCCATAACACCGAGGGTGATGCCGCCCACACCTGTTACAGAAAGAAGTCCCCCAAGTACTGCTGTCAGTACGAACTGCAGGTTACCGATATTACCGATCACAGGTCCCATCATGTTTCCGTATTTATTGGCGTTTGCAGAACTCTCGAAGAGTGCTTCGTTGAGTTTGTCGAATTCTTCTTTTGATTTATCTTCGTGGTTGAAAACTTTTACCACACGCTGACCATTCATTCGTTCTTCCACGAAACCGGTCACATCTGCCAGAGATACCTGCTGACGGATGAAATATTTGCCACTGTTGGACCCAATCTTACCGGTAACCTTCAGCATAATAAAAATGATCACAACTGCCAGAATCGTAAGCAGCGGACTTAACAATAACATGGAAATCAAGGTAACCACGATCGTAAACAGTGCCATCAGTGCCTGTGGGATCGCCTGACTGATCATCTGACGCAGGGTATCTGTATCGTTAGTATAGAGGCTCATGACAGATCCGTTTGTATTCTGGTCGAAATAGCGGATCGGAAGAGTCTGCATATGCTCGAACATATCATCACGGACACTTTTAAGCACACCCTGACCGATATAAACCATCATTCGGGTATAAATAAATGTGGAAATCACACCAAGTGCGAAAATACAGCCAAGGACTGCAAGTGCCTTATAGAGTTCTGAAAAGTTCGGATCTGTCTGTCCGATCAGCGGGATAATAAAGTCATCCAACAGAAATTTCAGGGACAGGGATACTGCAATACTTGCTGCGGAACTGATAAAGATGCAGATAAATACGATGACAAACTGTATCTTATGGGTTCCTGTCATATATTTCAGAAGTCTTTTGGCAGTTTGGATGGTGTTCTGATCTAATTTTTTCTTCTTATTCATCGTCTCCGCCTCCTTTGACCTGTGATTCATATACTTCTCTGTAAATATCATTTGTCTTCAGCAGTTCTTCTGAAGTACCCACACCTGCGATCTTACCGTCATCCAGTACGATGATCTGATCTGCATCTTCAATAGAAGAAACTCGCTGTGCGATAATAATCTTTGTTGTGTTCGGGATCTCCTCGCGGAAAGCCTTACGTATCAGGGCATCTGTTCTTGTATCTACTGCGCTGGTAGAGTCATCCAGGATCAGGATCTTCGGTTTCTTGAGAAGAGCCCTTGCAATACACAGACGCTGCTTCTGACCGCCGGATACGTTGTTACCGCCCTGAACGATCATTGTATCGTAGCCATCCGGGAACTCACTGACGAATCCATCTGCCTGGGCCAGCTTACAGACCCTCCGAACTTCTTCCTCACTGGCATGTTCATCACCCCAGCGAATATTGTCATAGATGCTTCCTGAGAACAGCACATTTTTTTGAAGTACCATGGAAACCTGGTCACGAAGTACTTCCAGATTGTAGTTGCGTACATCCACGCCTCCCACCTGGACATTACCCTTTGTAACATCATAAAGTCTCGGGATCAGCTGTACCAGGGTAGACTTGGCGCTTCCGGTTCCGCCGATGATGCCTACTGTCTGACCGGATTTAATATGAAGATTTACATCCTTCAGGGAAAGATTTCCTCCCTCTCCTGCATAGCTGAAATCTACATGATTAAAGTCAATAGAACCATCTGCCACATTCTTTACTGCATCAGCTTTATCCTGCATCTCAGGAACTTCATCCAGAACCTCTACAATACGGTCTGTGGATGCTTCTGCTATCATGATCATAACAAACACGAAAGTTACCATGTTCAGGGACATGAGAATCTGAAGTGCGTAGACAATGATACTTGTCAGCTCACCGGTTTCCATGCCACCGAGAACAATTCCTCTTCCGCCAATTGCAACAATGATAATGATTACAGTATACATGGCAAACATCATAACCGGTGAGTTCCATGCAACGATTTTCTCTGCTTTAGTAAACAGATCATAAACATATCTGGAAATTCCATGGAATTTCTCAATCTCATAGTCCTCTCTTACGAAAGCCTTAACTACACGTGAGGCATTTACATTCTCCTGAACGGAATTGTTCAGGTTGTCATATTCATCAAATACCTTGATGAAATGCGGATGTGCCTTTTTCGCAATAAAGATCAGTGTACCTCCAAGGACAGGAACAACTATCAGGAAAAGCATTGCGATCGGTTTGTTGATCGTCAGTGTCATAATCCATGACAGGATGATCATAAACGGTGCCCTGGCAAGAAGACGGATACTCATCATGTATGCCTGCTGTACATTTGTGATATCAGTGGTCAGTCGTGTGACCAGACCTGATGTTGAAAAGTGGTCGATATTTTTAAAAGAAAAATCCTGCACCTTATAAAAAATATCGTGTCGTAAATTCTTCGCATATCCTGCTGCTGCAACTGCCGCCATATTTCCGGCCTGTACGCCGAAGAACAGGGAAAGCATTGCCATTGCAACAAGGATGACTCCACGCTGGATGATATAACTCATATCTCCGTTTGCAATACCTACGTCGATAATCTTCGCCATCTCCAGAGGAATCAGAACTTCCATCAGTACTTCCAGGATTACAAGGACCGGAGCCAGTACAGACTGCTTCTTGTATTCCCGGACTGAACGTAAAAGTTTTTTATTCATCTTCGTCAATGTCCTCCTTATGTCTCGTTATTTCTGTTAAAAATCATTCCTGCTATCGCAGGATTTTTTCCGGTTTTCATACATCTGCCAGAGAACCTGTTTGCACAGTTCCACATCCTCCTTCGGAATTCCCCGGAGCATTTTGGCTTCGCCTTCTTCAATACTCTTTAAGATTGCAGGACGGATCTTCTCTGCTTTCTCTGTGGGAATGATCTGTTTCAGGCGTGCATCCTGTTTCGCACTCTCTCTGTAAATGTAACCGTTCTTCTCCATCAGCTTCAGGATCCCTGTCACTGTAGGTTTCCTGATCTGGAATTCCTCTTCAATATCTTTCTGATAGAGATCTCTGTGCATGGTTTCCAGAAGGATAAATTTCAGCACATGCTTCTGCATGGTCGTCAGATCATCATTCTCCATCACATCTGCCGGATTATGCCGTTTCATTGTATGGGATAAAATATGTATCAGCCTGCCTACATGCATCTCATTCAGCTTCTGTTTCATTTCCTCGTCTATCTCGCCGCACCTCCTAAAATCAGTACCCATACTATTGCAAAGCCATATAATAGTTAGGTTGCTATCCATTAGTTGCCTAACCATTATATGGCTTTAGTTTTTTTATGTCAATACTCGTTTTTATTTCTCCTTTTGAATTACTCAAAAATTGTTACTGTTCACTCCGTTTTCAGTAACACGCTTCGCGATGCAGGAAATATGAACCTCCTTGTGCAATGCCCAAGGAGTATCGTTTGCTTCGCAAACTT
>PPYE01432675.1_pt1 | contig 36270 bp, 29 predicted proteins | sample 1559881 | NCBI WGS metagenome assembly PPYE01 (sample SAMN08240022, study PRJNA423297) | Human gut metagenome, whole genome shotgun sequencing project.
CATTCCGGAATAGAGTTTTCAACAGAAATCGCCATGAAAAAGGGGCTGCTACTCAACTTTCGTTTTGCAACAGCCCCATGGCTTTTTTTAAAAGGGGAGGATTCTCAGACAAAACAGGCGTCCAGCACCGCCCGGGCCATCCGGGCGCCGCCCTTCCAGTTGGGGTGCACCCCGTCCCCCAAATGCAGGTTGGCCCGCATCCGATGGGGGTCCTGGGGGTCCCGGACCACGGCGTCCAGGTCCACTACCTTCTCGGCGATGGTGCTGGCGCGGATCAGATCGTTGTAGCCGCAGCGCAGCGCCTCGGCCTGATCCCGCCAGGCATCCCCGAAGGCCCCGAAGGGGGAGATGGTGCTCAGATACACCTTGCTGCCCCGCTGGTGGGCCATGGCCACCACCTGGGCCAGGGCGTCAAAGATGTCCTGGGCGGTGGGAACGTCGGGCTCCTGGAAGACCAGGCTGTGGGAGCAGTCGTTGACCCCCTCCATCACAAAGACGATGTCCGGGGTCATCCCGTCGTAGAGGTCCTGCAGGAAGCGGTCCCGCCCGGCGATGCCGAACTGGTGCCCGCCGCCGGGAAAATCCTTGGCGTCGGGGAAGGTCTTCTGGATGCGGTTGCCGGCGATGCCGCCGTTGACCACCGCATATTGCCCGGGGAAACGGTCATAGAGCAGCTCCATCAGGCTGTCGCTGAAGTAGGACATCTGGGTGATGGAGTCCCCGAACAGCCCGATGAGCTGCACCCCGTCGTCGGTGAGAACATCCAGCTGGCTCAGCCCCACCAGAAACTGGCTGGGGGTGGGGTCGGCGGCCAGGGCCGGCGCCAGCTGGGACTTGATGGTGAAGCCCAGGGCCTCGGTCTCGTAGAAGTTGCCGGTGTGCTGGGTGCACTGCCAGCTCTTCCAGGTGGAGGTGGTGCAGACCGAGCGGGCCACCGTCTCCTGGCCGAAATACTGCCAGACCAGCAGGTCGTCCTGGGGGGTCACCGACAGGGGAATCTCGTCCGAGAAGGGCTGGCTGTTGGGGGCCACCTCAATCCGCTCGCTGCCCCCCAGGGTGACCAGGGCCCGGGGGGAAAGCTCCCCGGTGACCCGGTTGCAGGCCTGGACCGCCACATGGTCCATGACCATCGGCTTGTCGTTGTAAAGGTTGCTGAACCGCAGGCGGATTTTGTCCCCCCGCAGGTTGTTGGTAAAGACGCAGCGCTGGGTGATGTCCCGGAAGGTGGCCGCGTCCAGATTGTAATCGATGGGCACACAGTGCCAGGTGGGAATCCACTTGCTCATGAAACCGTTCCTTTCTGTTGGAATGACCCGGCGGGCCGGGAAAGAAACTTACTGCAGCTCTTCCTTGATCAGTTCGGCCATGAAGGTGGAGAGCTCGGCAAAGTGGTCGGTGACATAGGCCACCCCGTCGCAGACCGAGACGTTGAGGTTGAAGAGGAAGCGGCAGAACCACTCCACACTGACCATCAGCTCGCCGTCCCGGTGGAGGGCTTCGCAGTACATGGCGTAGAGGTTGTCATCCACCAGGCAGCCGATGACGCCCCGGGAAACCTTGACCACCCGGCCGTCGGCCAGCTTGAGGGTGGCTTCCAGCCCGGCCTCGTCGGTGGAGTATTCGGCGCCGAAGACCTGGGCCAGGAAGCGCAGGCTGACGCAGAGGTACTCGCCCCGGACGATCTGGCCGCCGTCAAGGCCGTGGTACTTCAGCTTCTGCCACAGCAGCGGGGCCACCGGCATCTCGGTGACGGCGTTGTGGAACCAGGCCTTCTTGGTGCCGGGGGTGACGGCCAGGGCGAACTTGTCGCCAGTGGCCTCCCAGATGGTCTTGTCCTTGACCAGGGTGCCGTCGGGCATCCGGCGCAGGCCGGAGAACATGTAGTTCCAGTAGTAGAAGGCTTCGTCCAGCGCCTGGCCGTGGTCCCGGTTCTTGATGTCCAGATAGACCAGATCCGCCTTGTCGCCGGTGTAGAAGGCGAAGTTGTCCTCCCCCACAATCCGGATCTGGGGGGCGGTGTGGACGCCGTTGACCTTCATCCAGTATTCCCGGCCGCACTTCAGCGCCTTGTTCTCATTCTCCTTGGGGCCGTCCATCCCGTTCTTCTCGGGGTGGGAGATCCACATGGGCACCGGGCCGCCCCAGTTCATCAGGCTGCCGTCGGGAGCGTAGAGCTGGCTCTCCATGGGGGTGGCGCCGGAACCGGCGACGCCGGCCAGGATGTTGCCGTAGTAGCGGGCGAACTGATCGGACATCATGTGGCCCATGCTCATGCCCTGCATGTAGATGCGGGTGGCATCGATGTTGTACTTTTCCTGGGTCTTGGCAATCAGCGCCTTGACAAAGTTCAGGTCGTGGTTGTCGTGGAAGTCCTCGGGGTCCACCGGCAGGGGCAGCACCAGCTCGGGGTTGGCCTTCACCCGGGCCTGCATCCCCTGCAGGGTCCACATCTGCAGCTCGTGGGCGTCGGGGAAGACGCAGATAAAGCCCTCCCGCTCGGCCAGCAGGGTCCAGGAGCTGTACACCGCCTGGGCCCAGCCGTTCATCAGACCGCCGTGGTTGCTGATGACCAGCGGCACCGGCTTGCTGCCGTCATAGCTGTCGGGCACATACTCGTACCAGTGATCCTCCAGCCCGTCGGCCAGCACGCCGGAAAATTCCTGCAGCTTGGCCGGATAGACCTGGGAGTTGTTGCCGTTTTCGTTTACCGTCATGTCGGTTCCCTTGATGGCCAGGGGGACGTAATCCCGGTTGGCGTCGTTGGGGTTGCCCGCTTGCAGTCTCAGACTCATGATCTTCACCTCATTCAGAATTTATTGGAACAAATAGGGCAGGTAGGTGTACAGGTAGTTGTACACCGCTTCGTAGGCGTGGACTTCGCCCTCGGCCACCGCAAAGTGCAGGTTGCCCTTGGTGGGGTCCTCGTCATAGACGAAGACATCGGGGTACTTCTTCATCTCCTCGATCTGGGGGGTCATAGCGGGGCAGGCCGGGTCCTTGGAGCCGGTGGCCGCAAAGATCTGGAAGTCCATCCCTTCGGCCTTGGCCTTGGCGGCGGCGTCGCAGAGATACTTGGCGGTCTCCACCGGTTTGAGCTCGCCGCCCTTGGAGCAGACCACCCAGCTGTCGCCGCTCAGCGGCAGGAAGGTGCGGAAGTAGGCCAGGTTCTGCAGGAAGTTGAACCAGGTGGTGCAGCTGCCCATGGAGAAGCCGCCGAAGCCGCGATGGGCCCGGGAGGCCCGCAGCCCGGCATCCGACACATCGGTGGTGTAGGTGTTGTACCGGGACTCCACCGCCGGCAGCAGCTCGGCGGTCACCTCGGGGATGAACTGCATCACCTTGGTGCGCTCCACATCGGCCACCGGCGCGCCCACCCGGGAGATCTGCTCCTTGTAGAAGGAGGGGAAGACCACGATCATCGGCTGGGCCACCTTTTCGGCAAAGCAGTAGTCCAGCATGTTCTTGACCTGGCAGCAGTCCAGCCAGGCATCGGCGTTGCCGCCGCCGCCGTGCATCATGTAGAGGATGTTGTATTTGGTTTCCTTGTCCTCGGGGTTGTAGCCGTAGGGCAGGTAGACGTTGGCGTACTTGGTGCGGGGCTCACCCTCGGGGTTGGTGGTCTGGTAGGTCACCCGCTCGATGGTGCCGCGGAAGTTGACATCATGGTACTGATACTTTTGCATTTCCATATCCGATTCATCCTTTCCAGAATTACTGAACCTGAGGCAGGGGTCCTCAGACCATCCCGCGCTGCCCTCCCTCGGTGCCCAGCAGGATGTCCGAGATCACCCAGTCGGCATAGCGGGAGAGGACGGCATAGTGGTCGGTGGCGTAGAGGCTGCTGCCGTAGCTGGACACATGCCAGTTGTACAGGGCGGCGCAGAACCACTCGGCCGGGATGTAGAGCTTGCCCTCCTTGGTGATGGCGTCGCAGAGCATCGATTCGATGGTGTTGTCGATGGTGCAGCCGATGCAGCCGTGGGCGAAGGTCAGCTCCCGGCCGTCAGCCAGCCGGATGGCGGCGGTGTCCCCGTCCGAGAGGAGGGTCCCGCCGAACACTTCGGCCAGGAAGGCCACCGGGGCGTAAAGATAGCTGCCCCGTACCAGGTAGCTGCCGTTGAGACCGTGGTACTTGATCTTGTCCCGGCGGAAGACCTTGCCCCCGATGGGGGTGCGCTTGCCGTTGACCAGGGCGTACTCCGCCCCCTCGGTCAGGGCCAGGGCGGCCTTGTCGGGGGTGAAGGTGCGGCGGGTGGCGGTGTGATGCACCACCCCGTCGGCGGTCTTGGACGCCCCCGAGAAGAGGTAGTCCCAGACCATCTGGGCGTCGTCAAAGGTCTGGCCGTGGTCCCGGTTGTGGACATCCATCAGCATGACGTTGCCCTTTTCGCCCCGGTAGAAGAAGAGGTTCTTCTCCCCCTGGATGGCGATTTCGGGCTGGCCCATGGCCTCGTCCAGCCGGCGCCAGTAGTTGATGTTGCCCAGCACCACCGGGCGGTCCTCCTCGCCGTAGTGGGGCGGGGTGCGGTCCCATTCCAGCCGGGACTGCCAGATATCCATGGGGCCGCCCTGGTTGATCAGGTTGTTGTCCTCGTCAAAGAGCAGCTTGGGATTGGTGGGGCAGCCGGAACCTGCGGCGGCGGCAAAATGCGCCCCCATGTACCGGGCCACCTGGCTGGTCATGGCGTTGCCCATGCTCATGCCCTGGATGTAGACCCGGGTCTCGTCGATGTTGTAGTTCTGGCGCATCCGCTCCAGCAGCTTCATCACCAGCCGGACATCGTGGTACTGGTCCACCGTGCCGATGGGGCGGTTGAGCACCGGCACCCCATCCTCGGCGGTGGTGGAGAGCTCGTCCACCATTTTGCTGTCGCACTCGATCATCCACATCCCGCGGGAGCTGGCCGAGGGGAAGACACAGATGAACCCTTCCTTGTCGGCCACCAGGCTCCAGGAGGTGTAGATGCACTGGCCCCAGCCGGTCATCAGCCCGCCGTGCATCGAAAAGACCAGCGGGGTCTTTTTGGCGGGGTCGTAGCTTTCGGGGACGTACTCGTACCAGGTGTCCTGGATGCCGTCCCCCACCGGATCCCCGGTGTGCTCGGTGAGCCGGGCAGGGTAGACCTGGGAGTTGTTGCCGTTCTCGTTGACCACCATCCGGCTGCCCTTGATGGCAGCGGGCAGGTAGTCCCGGTTTTCGTCGTTGAGATCCCCCGGCTGCAGGATGATCTTGTGTTCCATGGCGTTTGCCTCCTCTTGAATTTCCCGGGACAGGGCCGGGATGTCAGGGTTTGCGGTGGGACAGCATCCAGTCCAGGATGCCGTATTCGTTGTGCATGACCAGGATCCAGCTGTTGTGGTTTTCCATGTACAGGTCCTTCATCGAGAGGTTGGGGTTGGTGCCGATGCCGTAGGCCGCCAGCTCCTCCTGGGAGAAGAGGGTGAAGCGGATGTCCCGGCGGCCCTTCTCCCACAGTTTCTGCACCGCCCGCAGCAGATAGGCGTGGCGGCTGGCCTGGTGGTCAATGTAGGCGCTGGAAATGTAGGCCGGCACGTCGGGGAAGTTTTCCAGGATGGGATAGCTCTCCCCGTTCATGCTGGGGCAGATGGGCACGCAGGCGGCAAAGAGCTCGGGGGCCGAGGAGACCACCTTGATGGTGCCGAAACCGCCCATGCTCATCCCGATGGCGTAGACCCGGTGGGGGTCCACCTTGCCCTCGGCGATGAGGCGGCGGATCACATCACAGACCCGGCCCAGGTATTCCCGGTTCCAGCCCCGGTCGTTGCGGTCGTTGTCGGGATCGGCCCCGATGTCCACCGCATAGGGGTTGCCCTTGGCCTGCATCTTGGCGAACATCTCCTCCATGGTCAGCCCGCCCGAGGGAGCCTGGGGGGCCAGCACATACATGTCGGGCAGCCGCTCGGCCAGCTTGATGGCGCCGATGGTGTCGGTGAGCTGGAGCATGTTGTCCTCGCCGCTGCCGCCGCCTCCGTGGAGGAAGAGGATCAGCGGGCGGGGAGCGGTGTGGTCCGGCTCATACAGCCGGTAGTGGACCCCGTTTTCCACCACAGCGCGGAACATCTCCTCGTGGAAGAGGGTGGTGTTGGTGGCGCTCTCCTTGGTGATGGTCAGGTCCAGGGCGGGGCAGCTCACCGCAAAATCACAGCGGTAGAGGAAGGGGTCGGGGGTTACTTCCAGGGTGTTGCCCTGGGCCTCCACCTTGCGGATGCCACCGATGGGCCGCACCGCGGTGAGATCGTCAAAGCAGTTGGCACAGTGGAAGTCCTCCGGTTTCAGGGCGGGGGCGGCAGCGTCCAGCTGGACCGTGATGCCCTCCACCATCTGGCCGTAGTTCTCCATCCGGGTGTGCAGCGTAATTTCCATGAAAACTCCTCCTGTCAGTCCACCACAATGTTGGAAAAATCATCCGGCATGGCCTTGCCGGCAAAAAGGTCCTTGATGAGGTCGGCCATGAAGTAGGACAGATCGATGAAGTGGTCGGTGACATAGACCACCCCGTTGCAGGACGAGACATGGTAGTTGAAGAGGTACTTGCAGAACCACTCGATGCTCACCAGCAGCTCGCCGCTGCGGTGCAGGGCCTCGCAGTACATGCAGCGCATGGTGTCGTCGATGACACAGCCGATGCTGCCCCGGGCAAACTGGACATGCCGGCCGTCCTGCAGCACCAGCTCCACCTCCGAGCCGTCCTCGTTGGGCAGGTACTGGGCGCCCACCGCCTCGGCCAAAAAGCTCAGCGGCACACAGAGGTACTCGCCCCGGACAATCTGGCCGCCGTTCAGGCCGTGGTACTTGAGCTTCTGCCAGCGCACCGCCGGGGTCTTGAGGGGATGCAGCTGGTTGCGGAACCAGCACTGGTCATAGCCCTCCGACACCGCGATGGCAAATTCGTCGCCCACCCGGGGCCGGATGCTCTTGCCCATCTCCAGGGTTCCGTCGGGGTTCTTGCGCACCCCCGAGAAGAGGTAATCCCAGTAGAGGAAGGCTTCGTCCAGGGTCTGGCCGTGGTCCCGGTTCTTGATGTCCAGATAGACCAGATCGGCCTTTTTGCCGTGGTAGAAGGCGAAGTTGTCCTCTCCCTCGATGCGGATCTGGGGGATGGGGTCACATTCGTTGATCTTGAGCCAGTAGAAGCGGGAATACTTGTTGACCTCCGCCTCGTCGTAGTGGCCTCCCGGGGGCAGGCCGTTCTTTTCGGGGCGGGACTGCCAGATGGCCATGGGGCCGCCCCGGTTGATGATCTGGCCGTCCTGGGTGTAGAGCAGCTCGGGCTTGGTGGGCCCGCCGGAGCCGGCGGCGCCGGCCAGCAGCTGGCCCTTGTACCGGGCAAACATGCTGGTCATCAGGTTGCCCATGGACATGCCCTGCATGAAGACCCGGCCGGGGTCGATGTTGTAGGTCTTTTCCATATGGAGGATCAGTGCCTCCAGGAACTTCAGGTCGTGGTTCTCGGTCCAGTCCTTGGGGGCCAGCTGGATGGGCAGGTCGGGGGCGTCCTTGGGGTCAAAGTTGTCAAAGACCCCTTCCACCGTCCACATCCGCTTGGAGTGGGCGTCGGGGAAGACGCAGATGAAGCCCTCCCGGTCGGCCACCATGGTCCAGGAGGTGTAGATGGCGTGGCCCCAGCCGGTCATCAGACCGCCGTGGTTGCCCACCACCAGCGGCACCGGCTTGCTGCCGTCGTAGCTGGCGGGGACATACTCATACCAGCGGTCCTCCAGGCCGTCGGCCAGAACGCCGGTGACCTCCCGCAGCCCGGCGGGATAGGGTTGGGAGTTGTTGCCGTTCTCGTTGACCACGATGTCGCTGCCCTTGATCTTTTCGGGCAGGTACTCGCGGTTGGCATCGTCGGGGGTGCCGGCGCGCAGATGCAGTTTCATGGGGTTCCTCCTCTCAGCCTTTCATCAGCCATTCCACCGCGGCGGGCAGGCTGGCCTGGCAGGAACCCAGGTCGGCGCCGGCGCCAAGGGTGACGGTCTGGGCGGCATCGCCCAGCAAATCGGCCAGACGGCGGTTTTCCTCCGCCACCGGGGCGTCCTGTTCCCAGCCCATCCAGAGCTTGGCCTGGGTGGGTTTCTTGGCCAGGGCGTACAGATCATTCTCGCTGCCGGCAAAGCTGTCCAGGTCTCCGAACACCGCCTCCAGCGAAGCCTTGTTGTGGTAGATGCCGGTTTCCTCGCCGGCGGCGGCCTTCTTGCAGATGGCTTCCAGGTCCAGCACCCCGTTGAACGAAACCGCCTTGGAGAAGGTCTCGGGGTACTTGAGGGCCATCTTGAGGGCGCCGTAGCCGCCGGTGCCCACGCCGCCGACCCAGTTCTGGGCCGGGTCCTCCGAGATGGGCAGGTTGTTGCGGCAGATGCCCGGCAGCTCGGTGCTGAGGAAGACCTCAAACCGGGGGCCGAACTTCATGTTGGTGCACAGGCAGTGGTGCTGGTCCGGCGCGATGATGAAGATGCCGTACTTGGCAGCCAGCTGCTCGGCGGGGGTGGAAAGCCAGTCCAGGGCGGCGCCGCCCTCGTTGTGCAGCAGCCAGAGGACCGGATATTTCTTCTGATGTTCCTTGTCGTCCAGGGCCAGCAGGTTCATCTCAGGCAGGAAAATCCGCACCGAGATGGAGCCGCAGGTGATGACCGACAGTGCATTCATTTCAATCTGTGCCATATTTGTGCTCCCTCCTTACTCGCTGGCCCGGACAAAGGACTCCTTGATCTTGCCCTCCGAGACCAGCCAGTCCAGGTATTTCTTGACGTGCTTGTCGCAGTACTCCCAGTTGTGGTAGCCGTGGTCGATGGTGCGGTAGATGTCCAGGCCCTGTTTGGCGTATTTGTCCATGAAGGTGACGTTGTCCTGGTAGTGGGCGTCCTCCACACCGGTGGCCATGTAGGCCCGGGGGAACTTCTTGCCGGCGGCCATCTGCTTGTCGATCATGTAGCAGATGTCGTTTTCGGTGTTGACGATGTACTCCTGCTTGCCGAAGGCGGTGTCAAACATGTAAAATTCATCGTTGCCATCCCGCATGCCGTCGTCGATGGGCAGGTCGGCCACGTTCTTCAGCCCCGAGAAGAGGCCGATGGCACCAAACTGTTCGGGGTCCCGCACCAGCCATTTCAGCGAGCCGTAGCCGCCCATGGAGAAGCCGGCCAGGAAGTTCTGCTGGGGGTCCTCCGACAGGGGGAAGAGGTGGCGGACCACCTTGGGGGTCTCGATGGAGAGCTGGGAGAAGTATTTGAAGTCCCCGTGGACGGTGTCCATATAGCCGGAGCAGTAGGTGCCGGAGCAAACCACCGCCACACCGACCTCCGAGGCGTAAAGTTCCAGGGCGGTGTAGCGCTGCCAGTCGGTGTAGTCAAAACCGCCGCCGGACTGCAGCCAGAGCACCGGATACCGGTATCCTTTGGGACGGTCGGCCAGGGAATGGCCCCAGGTGTTCTCGGGGATGATGACGTTGACGCCCACCTTCATCTTGAGAACTTCGGAAAAATAGTAGAGTCGGAAGTTTGCCATAACTTGTTTTCACTCCTCACTTGGTTTCGGGATCAATTGCACAGCGCTTGAGGGGCAAAAGCCGGTCCAACGCCAGCTCCAGATAATGGTTCCACAGCCGGAAGTCGTGGGCATAGCCCAGGGCGCTGATGTAGGTCACATCCATCTTCAGGGCCTGCATGGCGGCCACATCTCCCTCCACCCGGGGGCGGATGAATTCCTCGCTGCCGCAGACCACGATGAACTTGCATTCGGGGTCCCCGGCCTGCCGGTGGCGCAGCAGCTGGGCCCGCAGATCCAGGTCGCTGCCCTCCAGCTCCCGGCTGGGTCCGAAGCTGTGGTTGAAGAGGGGCATCACCTGTTTGAAGTGGTCCCCGTCCAGCTCGGCCTGCAGGGTCTCGGGGCGAACGGTCAGCCCGATGCCCCCCGAGATGTCCACACAGGCGGCGTACCGGTCGGGCCGGCAGACCGCTGCGCCCAGCGCCGCGTTGCCGCCCATGGCATAGCCCATGATGAAGTTGTCTTCCCGCGCCGGGGAGGAGGCGAAGAGGGCCTGGATCACGGTGGGAAGTTCCTCGGTGAGGAAGGTCTGATAGGCGACGCCGTACCGGGTGTCGATGCCAAAGCTGTTGGCAATGTTGGGGGTGACCAGCATCACATGGTTGCGCTGGGCGGCCTCCTCCACATTGGTGTAGCGATAGGTCAGGGTGTCGTCGTCCCCGCCGCCGTGCAGCAGGTAGACGGTCTGGAACTTCATGCCGGGGCGGTAGAAGGGCTTGCCCTCCTCGGCACCGCCGCGGTGGGCACGGTTGGCCATGGCCGGGGTGGGCGGGCAGCGGTAGCTGTCGGTGGGGTAGGCCACCGAGATGTCCACATACCGGCCCAGGATCTCACTGCGGAAGTTGAAACGAAAGATTCCCATATGGCATCAGTCCTCGTCAATCTGCAGGCTGCCGTCGGGCATCCGGCGGAACTTGCGCAGATACTCCCAGGCCATGCGGCAGTCCTCGGGGTTGCTGTCGTGGCCCTTGCCCACCACCAGGGTGTAGTTGTAGAGGTTGAGGGGCTTGGGATCGTTGGAGAAGAAGCGGTGGGTGATCTCCTTGCGGGTGGGGAACTGGGGATTGGGATACCGTTCCTCGATCACGTCGCCGGGCACCCCCACGCCGCAGCTCTCGGGCGTGGCCACATAGGGGGTCTCCTTGCAGGTGATGTTGTTGTAGGACTTCCACCAGTCGTAGGCCACCTGCTGGCCGCTGCCCCGGACGGCGGGATATTCCACATCCCGGCTGCCGTAGATGTACCAGATGGGCATGCGGTAGTCATACTGCATCTTTTTGGCGGTGGCGATGGCAAAGCACTTCATGTTGCGGTCCTGGCAGAACCGGGTGTCGTTGGCAAAGACCGCCGCGATCTTTTCGGGGTTGGTCATGGCAAAGACCTGGCTCATGGCCGAGCCGTTGGAGAAGCCGGACATATAAACCCGGGTCTCGTCCACCGGGTAGGTGGCCTTCATATGGTCGATGAGGGCGCTGAGGTAGGCGATATCGTCGGGCTGGTTCTCGTCCAGCTCCATGTTCCAGCCCCAGTGGGAGGAACACCAGGTGAAGACCAGCAAGAAGCCGTTCTCCTCGGCCACCTCATGGAACTTGGTGGTGTTGGCCATGTTGCCGGGGGTGTCGGCGCCGCCGTGGTTGAAGATGACCAGCGGCACCTTCTTGTCGGGGTTCTGCTTCACCGCCTCGGGCACATACTCGAACCAGGTGTGGGCCATGCCGTTGTTGTCCCCCAGCATGGTGTCATCCTCGTGGATGATGAACTTGTAATCATCCCGCACCAGACGGAAGTCCATGACCCCGTACTCGGTGGTGTTGGGGCGGCAGACCTGGGAGAAGAGGTTGTCCCAGCCGGCGGTGATCAGGGCGGCCATCGAGGCGGGGACGTCCCCCTCGGGCTGCTTGACGAACTGGGCGGGGTTGGTCTTGTTGTAGCGGTGGGTTTCCTCGCCGCCGTTGACCCGGTTGAGTACCTGGAAGAAGTCCACCGCGTCGGGGTCGGCATTCCACATCACCGCCGACACCGGGGCGTCCTTGGTCAGGTGCTGCACCATGGGGTGCAGGCTGCCGCCCACCGCCGCCACACCGGCCACGTTGACCGGGGTGCAGGCGGCAATGCTGAAGGCCAGGCTGGCGCCGGTGCCCACCCCGGCCAGATACCGGGCGTTGTGCATGTTGTGGTAGATGCCGTAGTCGTGGAAATCCGGCTGGTAGTTGAACAGACGGATCAGCTCATTGACATCAGCAAAGTCCTTGCCCTGGGGATCGGCGTCCCAGCTGCCGTTCACCGGGTTGGGGAAGAGCAGCACCATCCGGCGGAAATCCGCCATCTTGACAAATTCCTCGTCCTGGAGCAGGGCTTCCAGCGGCGCGGCGTCGCTGCTCTCCCGCAGGATGGTGACCATGGTATTGTCATAGCAGCTCAGCCGCTCCCCGGCGGGGTAGAGCACATACATGCTGCGGTTGAGTTCGGGATAATCTTTCAGTTCCAGACGCATGAGAGTTCTCCTTTACAGTTCCATGGCCTCGTAGGCCAGGTCGCGGATGGTGGGATGGATCTCGCTGTAGGCTTCCAGCATCCCCAGGATCTGATGGGCGTAGTAGATGCTCACATGGTTCACCGGGTCCACCAGGGAGAAGGCGCCGGCGGCACCGTCCCAGCCGAACTCGCCCACCGGGCTCTTGGCCTTGGTGCCGTCCATGAGGGTGCGCACCCCCAGGCCGTAGCCGTAACCCACCTTGCCGGTCTTGGCAAAGTCCTTGAGCTCCTGCTCGTCCAGCCAGTTGCGGCTCATCAGGGCGATGGATTCCGGCTTGAGGATCCGGTTGCCGGTGGCCCCCACGCCGCCGTTGGCCAAGGCGTCGATGACCTTGCTGTACTCGTCCACCTTGGTGCAAAGGCCGGCGCCGCCGCTCTCGTAGTTCTTGGTCAGGCGGTAGGCCATGGTCTGGTCGGGCTTGATCTCGCCGGTGTCCCAGTCCTTGGCGTACTGGGCGGCCAGACGGCCTTCCTCCCCGGCGGGCACCTGGTAGTACATCTCGGTGATGCCCAACGGCTCAAAGACGTTCTTCTTCATGTACTGGCCGAAGGTCATGCCGGTGACCACCTCCACCACCGCGGCCATCACATCGTGGCCCAGGGCGTAGGAGTACCGGGTGCCGGGCTCACAGAGCAGCGGCATCTTGGCCATGGCGTTGACCAGCTGCAGGGTGGTGGCCTCGCCGTGGGTTTCCTCGATGACCTTCTGGATGGGCTCGGCGGTCAGGTCGTAGCTCATACCGGCGGTCATCGACATCAGGTCGTGGATGCGGATCTTGTTCTGGGCCGGGCGCAGCGGAGATTTGCTGGTGGGCCAGGCCTGGGGAAACTCCCCGATGCGGAAATCGGTGGCATACTGCATGGAGGAGAAGGCGGGCAGGTACTTGTCCAGACAGTCGTCCAGACCGATCTTGCCCTGCTCGATGAGCTGCATCACACCGGTCATGGTGATGACCTTGGAGGCAGAGTAGATGTTGTAGAGGTCGTCGGCCGAAACCGGCACCTTGCCCTCATAATCCCGGGAGCCCAGCATGCAGCGGTAGATTTCCTGGTGATCCTTGGTGATCTTCAGATCCAGCCCGTGCACCCCGTAGTGCTCCTCCAGGGTTTTCAGATAGGCGGTCAGCTTGGAAAAATCCATGATTCCTCTTCCTTTCGATGTGGGTTAGCGGGGCACTTCCTGGTATTCCATGTAGCGGAAGCTCTCGGGAAAGAGCTTGCCGTAGAGCAGCTCCCGGATCAGGTCGGCCATGTTGGCGGACAGGGTGCTGAAATGGTCGGTGATGTAGACCACGTCGTCGCAGCTGGAAACCTGCAGGTTCAGCAGATAGCGGCAGAACCACTCGCAGCTGACCAGCAGCTCGCCGTCCCGGTGCAGCGCCTCACAGTACATGCTGCGCAGGTCGTTGTCGATGACGCAGCCGATGCTGCCCCGGGCAAACTGGACGTGACGGCCGTCCTTGAGCACCAGCTCGGCGGTGAGGGTGTCCTCACTGGGATGGTACTCGGCGCCGCAGAACTGGGCCAGCACCCGCAGCGGCACACAGATGTACTCGCCCCGGACCTTCTGGCCGCCGTTGAGGCCGTGGTACTTCAGCTTCTGCCACTTGAGGGCTTTGGCGTTCATGGGGACGATCTCGTTGTGGAACCATGCCTTGTCGGCGCCCACCGCAAAGGCAAAGGCGTATTCATCGCCGGTGCGGGGCAGCCGGGTGGCGGTCTTCTCAATGCTGCCGTCGGGCAGACGCCGCAGGCCGGAGAAGAAGTAATCCCAGTAGAGGAAGGCTTCGTCCAGCGTCTGGCCGTGGTCCCGGTTCTTGATGTCGTGGTAGACCACATCCCCCTTGGCGCCGGAGTAGAAGGCCATGTTGTGCTCCCCCACAATGCTGATCTTGGGGAGCTTTTCGCACTCGTCCAGCTGCATCCAGTAGAAGCGGTTGAAGCGGTTGAGCAGCATCTCGCTGTAAGCGGTGTCCGGCGGGGTGCCGTTGGTCTCGGGGCGGGCTTCCCACACCGGCAGGGCGCCGGCCACATTCTTGAGCTCGCCGTCCTTGGTGAAGAGCATCTCCAGCTGGGTGGGACCGCCGGAACCGGCGGCACCGGCCAGGATGTCGCCGTAGTAGCGGCAGAACTGCCCGGTCATCAGGTTGCCGGCCGACATGCCCTGCATGAAGATCCGGCCCTTGTCGATGTTGTATTTCTCCTGCATCTTGTCGATCAGGGCTTTGACAAAGTTCAGGTCGTGGTTTTCGTGGTAGTCCTTGGGCACCGCGGCCAGGTCCATGCCGTTGAAGAAGTCCGGCACCGGGCGGTCAAACATTCCCTCCACCTGCCAGATCCGGGCCTGATGGGCGTCGGGGAAGACGCAGATGAAGCCCTCCCGGTCGGCCAGCATGGTCCAGGAGGTGTAGATGGCCTGGCCCCAGCCGGTCATCAGGCCGCCGTGGTTGCTGACCACCAGCGGCACCGGCTTGCTGCCGTCATAGCTGGCGGGAACGTACTCGTACCAGCGGTCGGAGAGGCCGTCGGCGGTCAGGGTGCCGGTGCACTCCTGCAGACGCTCGGGATAGGGCTGGGAGTTGTTGCCGTTTTCATTGACCACCATATCGCTGCCCTTGATGGCCTCGGGCAGATAATCGCGGTTGGCATCGTTGGGGGTGCCGGCGCGCAGAAACACTTGATTTTCCATCATCGAACCTCACTCTTTCAGTTTGAGCGCATCGTAGTCCGCCAGGACCCCGCCGGTGCGCAGAAGATCACGGATCAGGTCGGCCATGTTGACCGAAAGGGTAGCAAAGTGGTCGGTGGCGTAGATCACCCCGTCGCACTCACTGACCGTCATGTTGTAGAGATAGCGGCAGAACCACTCGATGCTGACCAGCAGCTGGCCTTCCCGGTGGAGGGCCTCACAGTACATGCTGCGCAGGTCGTTATCGATGAGGCAGCCGATGCTGCCCCGGGCAAACTGGAGGGTGCGGCCGTCGGCCAGCACCATCCGGGCGGTGAGGGTGTCCTCGGCGTAGTCCAGCTTGGCGCCGAAGAACTCCGCCAGCAGGGACAGGGGCACCATGCAGTAGCGGCCCTTGACCTTCTGCCCGCCGTTGAGGCCGTGGTACTTGAGCTTTTCCCAGGGAATCGCCGTGGCGGTCATGGGATGGATGGCGTTGTGGAACCAGGCGTTGGAACAGCCGGTGGCCACCGCCAGGGCTTTGGCGTCGCCGGTGCGGGGCAGATTGCTGGCCTCCCGCACAATGGTGCCGTCGGCCTTGCGCCGGGTGCCCGAGAAGAGGTAGTTCCAGATCAGGGCGGCGTCGTCCAGGGTCTGGCCGTGGTCCCGGTTCTTGATGTCCAGATAGACCACATCCGCCTTGCTGCCCTGGTAGAAGGCCAGGTTGTCCTCGCCGTCAATGCGGATCTGGGGCACCGGGCCGCAGCCGTTGAGCTTCATCCAGTAGTAGCGGTTATATTTGTTGACGTAGAGGGAATCCTCCTTGCTGGGCGGGATGTCGTTGTTTTCCGGCCGGGACTGCCAGACCGGCAGGCAGCCGCCCACATTCTTGATGGTGCCGTCCGGCTCAAAGAGCTGGTCGGTGAAGGTGGAGCAGCCCGATCCCGCGGCGCCGGCCAGGATGTTGCCGAACTGACGGGAGAAGAGGGCGGTCATCAGGTTGCCCATGGACATGCCCTGGAGGTAGATCCGCTCCTCGTCGATGTTGTACTTTTCCTTCATCCGGTCGATGAGCCCCAGGATCAGCCGGGCGTCGTGGTTTTCCATGATGTTGTCGGGGGTCTGGGCGGCCTCGGGGGGCGGGGTTTCGTTTTCGTGGGTGCCGGCCGAGCCGTCAAACCGCCACTTGCCCCACTTGACGCACCAGACACGCTTGCTGGAGGCGTCGGGGAAGGCGACGATGAAACCGTGGACCTCGGCCATCATGGTCCAGGAGGTGTAGATGGCCTGGCCCCAGCCGGTCATCAGACCGCCGTGGAGCGAGACCACCAGCGGGGTCTTTTTGCTGGGATCGTAGCTGGCGGGCACATACTCGTACCAGGTGTCCTCTTTGCCGTCGGGGGTCAGGGCGTCGTGGAACTCCTTGAGCCGCTCGGGGTAGGGCTGGGAGTTGTTGCCGTTCTCGTTGACCACAATGTCGCTGCCCTTGATCTTTTCGGGCAGGTATTCCCGGTTGTCGTCGTCGGGGGTGCCGGGACGCAGAAGAACTTCTTTTTCCATTTTGTATTACCCTCCCCGGATCAGAACGGATTGCCGCCGTTTTCGGTCAGGCCGAAGAAGTTGAGGGCTTCCTGGATGGCCAGATCCCAGAACCGCCATTCATGCTTGTAGCCGGGGCGGGTGAACCAGTAGGCGTCCAGACCGATCTCCTCGGCGTGGGCGCGGAATTCGCAGAAGAGCTTGTAGAGCAGGACATCATCCTCGCCGCAGGCAAACATCAGCTTGGGCAGCTCGCCGGTGTGGGCCTTCTCGTCCAGGATGGCCCAGACGTTCTCGTTGGAGTGGATGAAGGCATCCAGACCGCCGGCGTTGAGCAGGGTGGTGCGGGTGCGCTCGTCGTTGGTGTTCAGCATGGGGCAGGGGTTGTCGGGGGTCATCCGGGTCAGGTCCATGGGGGTGGCCGAGAGCACCGCCGCCGCTGCGAACTTTTCGGGGTGGTTCACCGCGTACTTGATGGTGCCGCGGCCGCCCATGCTCAGGCCGGCGATGAAGTTGTCCTCCCGCTTGTCGGAAACCGGCAGCCAGCCGTAGACCAGCGGCATCAGTTCCTCGGTGAGGTAGTCGTACATGTTGTAGCCCAGCATGAAGTCCTTCCAGTTGGAGTAGTTGGAGTTGAGGGCGGAGGGCATGACGACCACGAGATTCTTCTCGGCGGCGTACATCTCGATGTTGGTCCGGCGAACCCAGTCGGTGTGGTCGCCGTAGGTGCCGTGGAGCAGCCAGAGCACCTTGTACTTCTTGCCGCTGCCGTAGAAGTCCTGGGGGGTGATGCCCCGGGGCTTGTCGGGCAGGATCACAGTGATCTGGGTGTTGTTGTTCAGGTACTGGCTCTCGTAGGTGTAGGTCAGGATGGACATGGCGGATTGCCTCCTTCTTCTTTTGAAATTTTCTTTGGGTATCACCGGGGCCGCCGGTTTGTTTTCACAAACGGCGGCCCCTGGCGCTGCCTTCTGCCCGGGCCGCCCCACAGGCGGCCGGCATCCGGCTGTTATACAGGATCAGGCTTCCTGGCGGAAGCGTTCGGTGACGGTGCCGCCCTGGCGTTCGGTGATGCAGAAGTTCTTGGTCTTGAAGTCTGCATCCAGGGTGGCGGCGCAGTCGCCATTGGTCCAGGTAATCCGCAGCGTTCCGTCGCTGCTGTCCTGGCCGATCTCAATGGCGCCGTCAAAGGCCGGGCAGCTGTTGCGGAACCGCAGCAGATCCAGCAGCTTCTGAACCACCGATTTCTCCACCGCGGCCTGAATCTCGGCCTCGGTGAAGGAATGGCGGTTGACGGTGCGGGGATCGGTGTCGTGCTTGACCCCTTCGATGTCGTTGGCGCCGGCCAGCAGGCCCACATAGTAGACCTGCGGAGTGCCCGGTGCAAAGAACTGCACCGCGCGGGCCAGCAGATAGGCACGGTCATCACAGCCCAGGGCCGAATAGTAGGTGGTCATCATCTGGTAGCGCTGCACCGGCTTGCCGGGGATGCGCACCACGGTGGGGAAGGGAATGTAGGGCTTGACATCGGCGGTCAGGCGGTCCACCACCTCCTGGGTGGCGTCGATCTCCTCGTCGGTGAGCAGCCCCACCACATCCACCACCCCGATGCCGTCGTGGGTGTCCAGGGTGGTGAACTGTTTGCGGGGGCAGATGTTCAGCCAGTGGATCAGCCGGTCGGTGCGGCCGAAGTGCAGGCCGTGGAGCAGCAGCATGGGCAGGGCAAAGTCGTACACCCAGTAGCCCTTGTCCGCCATCTTCATCTGGATGGTGTAGTTCTCGTGGATTTCGGGCAGCATCTGGGCGCCCATCTTCCGCAGCGGCTTCATGCCGATGTCAAGAACCTCCCAGATCTTGGGCTCCACAAAGAAGCAGGAGGTGCCCGGCTCCTTGGAGGCGTAGGCGAAGGCGTCGAAGCGGATCAGCGGCACATGGGAGGCGATCCGGGTCAGGTTGCGCTCGTAGTAGTCCTGGGTGGGCTTGGCGTAGGGATCAATGTCCACCTGCTCGGCGAAGAAGGTGTTCCACAGCCGGACCTTCTTGCCGTCTTCCCGGGTGAAGGTCAGGTAGGGGCCGCCGTCCTTGCGGCGATAAAGGGCGCTGAGCTGTTCCTCGGTGGGATCGCCGTTGGGCCAGAACTTGTCCCAGTGGATGAACATATCCTTATAAGGAGAGGCGTCCCCGTTCTTCATATAATCCTGGAACTCCTCGCAGCGGATGGAGACGTGGTTGAGCATGAAGTCGGCCATCATGTAGTACTGATCGGCCAGGGCGTCGATGTCCTCCCAGCTGCCGAACTTGGGGTCCACCGTGTCGTAGTGGATGACCGCAAAGCCGCGGTCGCCGGAGGAGGGGAAGAAGGGCAGCACATGCAGCCCCCCGAAGGCGCCGGGGAAGTACTGCTTCATCACATGGTTCAGCTGCTTCAGGTCCCCGCCCAGGGTGTCGGCGTAGGAGATCAGCATGGCTTTGTTTTCAATCTTTTTCATGGGAGTCCTTTCATTCGTTGCACAGCCAACGCAGGCCGGCATCAAAAACCGATTCCAGATCGGCGCCCATCCGGACGCTGGTGTTGCACTGCTTGGCAAACTTCAGGCTGACTTCGGTGCCGGGGAAGCTCTCCTCACAGCCAAAGAAGACTGCCTTGGGGGCGGGGGCGTCGGGGCGCAGGATGTCCAACTCCGAGCCGCGGACCGCCTTGAGGTCACCGAAAACCGCTTCCAGATTGGCGGTGGTCAGGTTGGGAACCTGGGCACCCTTGGCCACATCCTCGCAGAGGCTGGCCACATCAAAGTGGCCGTTGATCAGAAGGCATTTGGAGAAGGCTTCGGGGGCTTTGGCGGCGTTCCAGAAGGCACCGTAGGCGCCGGCGCCCATGCCGCCCAGATACTGGCGGCTCTCGTCCAGGGGGAACATGTGGCGGCAGATGCCGGGGAACTCCCGGCGGACAAAGTCGCCGTACTTGCCGCCCCAGGGCAGATCCATCCCGAAGGAGTGCATCAGGCTGGGGCAGAGGATGAAGATGCCCAGCTCATTGGCCAGCGCCTCCAGATTGTGCAGGGGACGCAGATCGGTGTCGTCCCCGCCGATGTCATGGATGAAATACAGCGCCGGATAGCTCTGCTCCTTCATCTGGGGCTGGTCGGGGAAAAACACCGTAGCGGAAAAGCTGCCGCTCAATGCGGTGGAAAGTGCGTTCAGTTCCAATACTGCCATTTTACTGATCCTCCATGATGTATTCGCTGTGGAGCGGGATCCAGTCCAGGAAATCCGCAATATGGCGGTTGCAGTAGACCCAGTCGTGCATGCCCTGGTCCCGGACATCGTGGACGTCCACCCCCAGCTCCTTCATATAATCCATGACATCGTAGCCGTCCTGAGCGCCGGGGTCCTGTGCCCCCACCGCCATGTAGAACTTGGGCAGGTCGGTGCCCTTCTGCACATGCTGTTCCAGCATATAAAGGTTGTCGTCCGGGGTGTTGCGCCGCTTGGCGGCGGAGCCGAAGGAGGCCCAGAGGGTGCCGAAGGCGGGCTCGCAGAAGTCGTCCCGCAGGCAGGGCTGGCCCAGCTTTTCGTTGGGGGCCACCGGGGTCCGGGGAATGATGCCGATGGGACCGGAGAAGTTGCCGCAGGCGGCGAACATCTCGGGGCGCTGCATGGCAAACTTGAAGGCGCCGTAGCCGCCCATGGAGAAACCGGCTACAAAGTTGTCCTCCCGCTTTTCCGAGAGGGGGAACACCTTGCGCAGGTAGTCCGGCAGCTCGTAGGCGATCTGGTCCCACCAGCGGTAATCTCCCTCGGCGGTGTTCACATAGCCGGCGTAGGAGATGCCGGGCAGCACCACTGCAATGCCGTGTTTGGCGGCGTAGAGCTCCAGGGCGGTGTAGCGAATCCAGTCGGTGTGGTCAAACCCGCCGCCGCAGAGCAGCCAGAGGGTGGGATAGCGGTAATCCGCCGGACGGTCTGCCAGAGAATAGCCCCACTTGTTCTCGGGGATGATGACGCAAACCCCCATCTTCTGCTGCATTGCCGGGGAGTAGTAGTCGATTTTGCACAGTGCCATGGTTTAGCGCTCCTTTTCTGTCTTTTGCCGGGAAGATCAGCCCTTGACCGAGCCCAGGGTGATGCCCTTGACGAAGTATTTCTGGAAGAAGGGATAGGCAACCAGCAGAGGAATGACCGCGATCACCGCGATGGCCATACGGACACTGGTGCTGGGAATGTCGGCGGCGCTGATGTTGCCGGTGACATGGGACTGCAGGAAGGCGGCCTTGTTCATGACATCGTTGAGGTAGTTCTGGATGCCGTACAGGTCGGTGCGGGTGGTCAGGAAGTAGATGCCGTTGGTCCAGTTGTTCCAGTAGGAGATCAGGGTCATCAGGCTGACGGTGGCGATGATGGGTTTGCTCATGGGAATGACGATCCGGACCAGGGCCTGGGTTTCGGTGGCGCCGTCAATCTTGGCGGCCTCGATGACCTCGTTGGGCACGCTGGTGGTGAAGTAGGTGCGCATCATGATGACCAGGAAGGGGTTGAGCAGCAGGTAGGGGATGATCATGCCCCAGATGGTGTCCTTGACGTTGAGGATGTTGGTGTAGACCAGGTAGGTGGGAACCAGGCCGCCGTTGAACAGCATGGGGATGAAGAGGACCAGCGAGAAGAATCCGCGGCCGGGCAGATCGCTGCGGGACAGGGGATAGGCGAAGAGGATGGTCAGAACCACGTTGGCGGTGACGCCGACGACGGCGTAGAGGATGCTGAAGCCGTAGGCCCGCAGAATAGAACCGCGGGCGTTCCACAGATACTCATAGGCGCCCAGGCTGAACTCCCGCGGGAGCATGGAGTAGCCGTTCTGGACCAGAGAGGTCTCGGAGGTGAAGGAGCTGGCGATCAGCAGCCAGAAAGGAATCAGACAGGCCAGCACCAGGAAGATCAGCAGTGCGTTGAAAAAGACGCTGTAAGCTTTGTTGTTGTTAATCATTGTGCGTTCCCTCCCTTAGAACAAGGCGCTGTCCCGGTCAATCTTGGAGACCAGGGTGTTGGCAGTAAACACCAGGATGAAGCCCAGGATGGACTGCAGGAAGCCGGCAGCGGAAGAACGGCCCACGTCGTTGAGCTCCAGCAATGCGCGGTAGACGAAGGTGTCGATGGTCTGGGTGGTGGAGTACAGCATGCCGCTGTGCTGCGGGATCTGGTAGAACAGGCCGAAGTCGGAGTAGCAGATACGGCCCACCGCAAGGAGAACCAGGGTGATGATGGTGAACTTCAGGCCGGGCAGGGTCACGTGACGGATCTGCTGCCAGCTGGAGGCACCGTCGATGACGGCAGCCTCATAGAGGGATTTGTCAATGCTGATGAGGGTGGAGTAGTAGAGGATCGAGTTGTAGCCGAAGGACATCCACAGATAGACGATGGTGATGATCACCGGCCAGTAACCCGGCTCATTGTACCATTTGATGGACTCGATACCGAAGATCGGCAGGATGGAGTTGTTCATGAAACCGGTGGTGGGGCTGAGGAAGGCGAAGACAATGTAGCTGATGATGACGGTGGACAGCAGGAAGGGGATCAGGATGACCACCTGGCTGAACCGCCGCAGGAACTTGCTGGCCACGCAGTCCAGCGCGATGGCCACCACAATGGCCAGGATGTTGCCGAAGACAATAAAGCCCAGGTTGTACAAGATGGTGTTGCGCAGGGCGTTGATGCCGTCGTTGTTGCTGAACAGGTAGGTGAAGTTGCTCAGGCCAACCCAGGGGCTGGCGAAGATGCCCAGGGAGTAGTCAATCTTCTTGAAGGCGATGACCAGGCCGGTCATGGGCAGGTAGTTGTTGATGAGCAGATAGATAAGACCCGGCAGCAGCATAATATAAAAAGGAAAATACTGACGGATCCGCCGCATGGTGCGGCTGCGTTTGCGTTGCTTTTCATCAGGAGTCAACGCGGTTTTTTGTTTTTTCATTGTTTGTTCCATCTTTGTTCCTCCATTTCCGGGGTGCTTTGGTTGTCACCTCAACCAAAAACTTTACTATAGTTATGCTAGCAAAAACCGTCCCCGGGATTCTATCATATTTCTGCCGGAATTTGTCATTTATCTGAATAATAGTCAACATGGTGATATCCTTTCGTGCAAGGCGTACAAAAAACTGGCCTTAAAGGCAGGAATGCGACAAAACACAACAGATATTTGATAGAAAGACGGGCGGCGGTTTGTTATGCTAAAACTGTCAAGAGGCGACAGACAAAACGCCCCGCAGAAATTAGAAAAGGAGACGAAACGATGAAAAAGATCATTGCGCTCATGATGGCTGCAACCATGACATTGGGGTTGACAGCCTGCGGCGGCTCCGGCGCGGATTCCGCGGCTTCCACCGAAGCCAGCTCCACTGCCAGCGCCGAAACCGGCAGCTCCACCAGCTCGGGTGAGTATCCGGTGGTCAAAATGGCTTACTCCCGCATGTTCGGAACCGATTCCGAACCCCAGGTGGAAGCGGCCATGAACGAGATCCTGAGGGAAACCGCCCAGGCGGAGATTGATCTGGTTCCCATCGACTTTTCCAGCATGAGCCAGCAGCTCAACCTGCTGCTGTCCGGCGGAAGCGACTCCATCGACATCTTCAGCTCCTTCTGGTACCTGCCGATGAACACCCTGTATGCCAACGGTCAGCTGGCCGACATGACCGAGCTGCTGGAGGAACATCCCGAGGTTCTGGACCTGTTCAAGGATTATCCCGAGGTGCTGGACTGCTGCAAGATCAATGGCAAGTACTACGCCCTGCCCACCGTCGCGGCCTACTCTTCCCCCATGATTTACATCTGCAAGAAGACCGACTCCGACTCCGCCAACATCGACTGGAGCCAGGTCAAGACCCTGGATGACGCCACCCAGGCCATGCTGAAGATGAAGGAGGTCAACCCGGATCACTACTATGTGCCCGGCGCCACCGAGACCTACTACATCCCCAAAGACATCGACTACCTGGGCGACACCTACTTCTTCGGCGTGCTGACCGACCCGCTGAACAGCACCACCGTCGAGAACTACTACGAGTCCGACTACTTCATGAACTTCATGGACAACGTCAAGATCTGGCAGGAGAACGACCTGATCACGCCCGACCCCATGTCCAACACCAACCCCACCCTGATGAGCCTGCAGTTCGGCCTGTGCTCCGGCACCCCCGGCTACAGCTTTGACGCCGACGAGTTCTGCTACGAGGCCAACATCTCCCAGCAGTACGGCGATGACCTGGTTGGCACCAACCTGGGCGAGCGCCTGATCACCACCGGCAACGTCAACACCTACCTGTGGCACATCACCAGCTTCTGCCAGGATAAGGAAGCCGCCATGCGTGTGCTGGCCGCCTTCTACACCGACAGCCGTCTGGACAACCTGCTGGGCAACGGCATCGAGGGCGAGAACTACATCGTCACCGAGAACGGCACCCTGGATTACCCCGAGGGCAAGGACAACACCAACTGCGGCTGGACCGGTATGACCGCGTCCTACAACCTGCCCAACTCCTCCGGCTGCCCGGTCTGGAACTATCAGCCTGAGAACTACTGGGATCTGCTGCTGGACTCCAACGCCGAGGCGAAACCGTCCCTGGCACTGGGCTTCAACTTTGACGCCACCCCGGTCGCCGACCAGATCACGGCCTGCACCAACGTCTACTCTCAGTACTACCTGCCGCTGATCAACGGCGAGGTGGACATCGACGAGGTCCTGCCGGTCTTCCAGCAGGCACTGCATGATGCCGGCATCGACGACATCATCGCCGAGAAGCAGGCACAGCTGGATGCCTGGCTGGCTGCCAAGGCCTAAGGCAATCCAACCCGCGCCAGAACATCACAAACCGCGCAAGAGAGGGCATTTCGGTGCCCTCTCTTTTTAAAAGAAGAACTCTGACTCGATCCACGGCCCGGCCGGTGAGATTGATTCGGAAGCTCCGTTGAAAGGAGAAATGAGAATGAATCAAGCACAATCTCTCCGAGAGCCGGAGAAACTGTGGAACAGTTCCTACATCCTGGTCCTGACGGTCAGCACCCTCAGTTCCTTTTCCTTCTACATGGTGGCCACCATCATGTCCAAGTATCTGGTCAGCCTGGGGGTGGGCATCACCTTCGCCGGCTTCGTGGTGGGGCTGTTCTCCATCACCAGCCTGGTCTGCCGTCCCTTCTGCGGCGTCATGGCCGACAACCTCAACAACATCATGCTGCTGATTGTCAGCAATGTGCTCATGAGCATCGGCCTCTTCGGCTTTGCCCTCAGCAGCGGCAGTATGGCCACCATGATCCTCTTCCGGGTGCTCAACGGTGTGGGATTTTCCATCAACGGCACGGTGCAGGTGGCGCTGATCATCCACTTCATCCCCCGCAACCGCACCGGTGAGGGGGTGGGCTACCTGGGCATCAGCCAGCTCATCGGCTCGGCCTGCGCGCCGGCCCTGGGCCTGGCCATCGCCGAACAGCTGGGCATGTCCGCCACCTTCGTCATCGCGGCCATCCTGCCCCTGGCGGCCTGTGTCATGCTCTTCTTCCTTCGCAACATCCAGGTGGAACGCAAAAAGGATGCCAAAAAGAAGATCTCCTTCAGCGACATCATCGAGCTCAAGGCCATGGCCTTCACCATCCCCTACTCCACCTTCTCCTTCACCAACGGCGTCATCAACGGCTATCTGGTCATGTACGCCGACCAGTTCGGTATCAAGAATGTCAGCATCTACTTCACCCTCTACGCCATCGCGGTCTTCCTGGTGCGGCCGGTTTCCGGCAAGATCATGGACCGCAAGGGGCTGCAGTACACCGTCTTCCCCGGCATGATCGTCTGTGCCCTCTCCCTCTTCCTGCTGGGCTGGACCACAGCACTCTGGATGATCCTGGCCACCGGTTTGCTCCGCGCCCTGGGCCAGGGTGCTGCCCAGCCCTCCCTGCAGGCCGGCTGCATCAACTATGTGGGCCGTGAGCGCAGCGGTGTGGCCACCAGCACCTACTTCCTGGGCGGTGACATCGGCCAGGGCATCGGCCCCATGATCGGCGGCTTCATCCTGGCCCAGATCGCCGGGGTCACCGGTTACCGGGTGCTCTTCAGCTTCTGCGGTGTGATTATGCTGGCCACCATGGTCTATTTCTTCTTCATGAACAAAAAGGAGCACTATTGATGAAATCCTCTCCCTTGCCCCGCTGCACTCCGGAGGAGATCGGCCTTTCCAGCCGCCAGGTGGCGGCCTGCATCCGGGCACTGGCCCATGACCTGACCACCATGAACGGCTTTATGGCGGCCCGCCACGGCAAGGTCTTTGCCCAGTGCTGGTGGGCCCCCTACCGGCCCGACATCCCCCATTCCAACCATTCCTTCGGCAAGAGCTACACCTCCACCGCCATCGGCATCGCGGTGGGGGAGGGGTTGCTCTCGCTGGAGGAAAAGATGGTGGACATCTTTTCCCAGGAAATCCGGGAGCGCAACCTGACCCTGCCGGAGGGAATGGACAAGATCACCGTCCGGGATGTGCTGACCATGACCAACGGCATGGCCCAGATGCCCGATATGCGGGGAGACTTTATCGCCCACTACTTCACCACCCCCCTGGCCTACGAGCCCGGCACCCACTTTGCCTACAACTCCACCGGCTCCTGCATGCTGGGGGCCATCATCCTCAAGCGCAGCGGCCAGAACCTCAAGGAATACCTGACCCCGCGGCTTTTTGAGCCCATCGGCATCGACCCCGACACCTTCCAGTGGCGGCAGTTCCAGGAGCTGGGCATCGACGGGGAACCGGGCACCTTCGCCACCACCGAGGACAACCTCCGGCTGGCCATGCTCTATGTCCAGGGCGGACAGTGGAATGGCCGCCAGGTGGTTCCTGCTGACTATGTGCGGGATTCCCTGACGGTGCAGATCAACAACGAATACGCCCCCGAACAGAAGGATGGCCGCTGCGGCTACGGCTATCAGCTCTGGGCCTGCAGCATCCCCGGGGTTTACCGGTTTGACGGCGGACAGGGCCAGTACGGCATCATCTGGCCGGAAAAGGACCTGGTGATCTCCCTCCACGAGGGCGCCATGGCCCCCCTGGGCCCCCAGAAAACCCTGGACACCCTCTATGAGACGCTGCTTCTGCCGTTGGCAGACCAGCCCCTGCCCGCCGACCCCGAAGGGGAGGCCGAGCTGGCCCAGGCGGAGCGGAGTGCCGCCCTGCCGCCCGACCCCGCCTCCCCCCGGCTGCCCGACAAGGCGCTGGCCGGCAGCTACACCGTCCGCCAGGGCAGCTTCGACCCCTGGTTCGCGGTGGCCCCTCCGGGACAGGAAGACTTCTTCGTCATGTTCCGCACCCCGGCCCTGGATCAGCCGGTGAAAACCTTCTCCCTGACCTTTACCCCCGAAGTCTGCCGGCTTTCCATGGGGGAGGGACGGGAGCTGATCGCCCGCTGGGACGGCAGCCTGGAGGCCCGGTTTGTGGAGAACTCCCCCTACCATCCCCTGGGGGATTACGCCGCCACCGCCCGCTGCAAGGAGGACGGCAGCCTGTTCTTCCGGATTCACTGGCTCAACGGCTGGTTCGTCACCGACATCACCTTTGCCCCCACAGCGCAGGGGCTGGACATCACCGTCCAAAAGCTGCGGCTGAACCAGGATGACAATTATCTGGTTTACCACGCGGAGGCCATCCGCTGAAAAGAGGCTATTATGCAACGTTACACTGTATCCGATCTCGCCGACCGTCTGGTCACCTATGGCCGGACTTTCCGGGAGCCCAAGGAGGACATTCTCTTCTTCAACTGGAGCTGCAGCACGGTGGAATTCCTCTTCTCCGGCACCCACCTCAACGTCAGCTTCCGGGCCGACTGCGGCTACGAGTTCGAGGGCCTGCCCACCGATCCCAACAGCCCCAAGCGGCCCACCTGGCCCTGGGTGGCGGTTTTCCTGGACGACATGCCCATGCCCATCCGCAAGTTTGAGGTGGCCTCCCCCAACGAAACCTGGCTGCTCTACCAGAGCCAGAAACCCGAGACCCACCGCATCCGGCTGACCAAGCTCACCGAAAACAGCAAGACCTTCCTGGGCATCACCGCCTTCACTGCCGAGGGCGAGTTCCTGCCCCTGGAAAAGAAGCCGGCCAAGCGGATGGAGATTGTGGGGGATTCCATCACCTGCGGCTACGGCAACCTGGTCAAGGAACCCACCCGTCACTTCTTCTCCTGCGATGAGGACGCCTGGCAGTCCTACGGCGCCATGGCCGCCCGCAAGTTGGACTTTGAGTGGTCCTGCGTCAGCGTCTCGGGCATCACGGCGGTGCGCCATGCCGGCTGGCCCGGCGAGTACGCCATGGCCGAGCTCTACGACTACACCGACCGGGTCTACCAGACCAAGCTGGGGATGGAGCCGGAGCGCTGGGACTTTGCCCACAACCACAACGACTATGTGGTGGTCAACCTGGGCACCAACGACTGTTTCGGTATCCTCTTCTGCGAGGAAGAGGGGGAGCTGGAGCGGTTCCCCGACGCCTATCTGGCTTTCCTCAAGGACATCCGGGCGGTGAACGGCCCGGACACCCAGATCATCTGCGCCCTGGGCACCATGAACTACTATCTCTACCACGACATCGCCCAGGCGGTGGAAAAATTCCGGCAGGAGACCGGCGATACCCGGGTGCACCTGCTGCGCCTGCGCCCCATCCATCCCTTTGACGGGCTGGGCGCCGACGGGCATCCCTCGCTGGACACCCACAAGAAGATGGCCGACGAACTGGCCGCCTTCCTCCAGACCCTGGAATGATTCCCCGCCACCCATCTTTCTCCTTTCTCTATATGAAACAGGAGCCGCTGCACCATGGCAGCGGCTCCTGTTTCATTTTGTTATTCGGATTTGTCCGGCTTGTCGCTCTTTTCCTGGGAAAAGCGGCTGCGGTATTCGCTGGGGGTGACGTTCTCGTATTTCTTGAACACCTGGGAAAAGTGGGAGAAGTTGGTGTAGCCCAGCTCCAGCGCCACCATCCCCACCGGGACGTTGCTGTGCTCCAGCATATCCTTGGCCGCCTCCACCTTGGTCCAGGTGATGTACTCCTTGATGTTCTGGCCGGTCTCCTTTTTGAAGGACTTGGTGAAGTATTCGGGGCTCAGGCAGACATAGTCGGCCACATCCTTGACGGTGATGGGGTCCCCGATGTTCTCCAGGATGAAGGCCTTGGCCTTGTCGATGTCGCTTTTGGGGGCGTGGGCCTTGCCCAGCACCTGGACCTGCTTCATCATGTAGACCATGGCTTCCCGCAGCGAGGCGGGGTCGGAACAGCTGTCCATGTAGGCGTTGTAGGTGTAGGCATCCTGGAAGAGCTCGTGGACGTTGGCGTTGTTCTCGTAGAAATAGTTGAAGAACATGTGGGTCATCCGCTGGTGGAGATCGCAGAGGGCTTTCTCCTTGTTGACGGCATGGTTCTCGATCTCCTCCAGGCATTTGTCAAACTCGTCCATCAGCAGGCGGTACTGCCCGGCGGCCAGCAGCGACCGCCACTGCACCCCGCTGCCCGAGATGTAGGCCGAGACATCGTGGTGCAGGTGGTCGGGGTTGTAGTCCAGCTGGAGGACTTCGGGGTCGGTAAGCTTGCCGCTGATGACGTTGTAGAGCTTGCGGTACTCCTCCCGCAGGCCGGAGAAGGGAACCTCGCTGCCGATGGAGCAGCGGATCAGGTCCTTGGGCATCCGCTGGCAGAGAAGGTCAAAGAAGTGCCGCAGCTTGTCCATGGTCAGGCCGGGCTGGGTCTGGGTGGCGGAAAAGAGCAGTAGCACAAACTGCTTGGCGTGGTTGACGGTGCTCAGCGGCAGGATGGGGTAGGAGATTTCGGCCTGTTTCAGGCAGCCGGAAATCTGTTTGTGGATCTCCTTTTCCGAGGAGATGGGGGTATCGCTCTTGCGGAAATGGCTGAAGGTCAGGATCAGCAGCCGGGCCTGCTTCTGCTTGTCCACCGGGTAGCCCAGCAGGGTCAGCAGCTCCAGCGCCGACTGCAGATCCTCCTCCTTGGCCGAGAAGAGGTTCATGGCCACCCCGTCCAGCAGCTCGGTCTCGCCGGTCTGCATCCGCTTGCCCACCTCGTAGAGCTGGTTGCGCTTTTTCCGCTCGTAGATATACTGCAGCACGTTGCGCAGCACCCGCTCGATCTCTTCGGGGGGCGCCGGCTGGACCAGATAGTCAAAGCAGCCCAGACGGATGCTCTCCTGGGCATACTCAAAGTCGGCATGGGAGGTCAGCATGACGGTGAGGACCTCGGGATACTTTTCCCGGATGGTGCGGATCAGGGAAATCCCGTCCTCCCCCGGCATCTCGATGTCGGAGAGCACCACGTCCACCGGGGTTTCGGCCAGGATCTCCAGGGCCTGCTTGGCCCCGGTGGCATACTGCACATCCTCGATGCCCAGGGTGTCAAAATGAACGCTCGCCGCAATACCCTCCAGGACGCTGGCCTGGTCATCCACAAATAATACCTTCACAGTTCTTCTCCTCTGTTTGTCTGGGGTGATTCCTCGTCAAGTTCCATGGGCAGATAAAAGACAGTCAGAGCTCCCCCGCCGGGACTGTTCAAAAATGCCCGCTTGTACTGTTTCTGATACAAAATGTCCATCCGGCGGCAGAGGTTCTGCACCCCCACATGGTTGCGCTCGAACATCCCGTCGGCCTGCTGCATCTCCTGCAGGCTCTTCAGAGCCTCCTCGCTGTACCCCACGCCGTTGTCGGTCAGCCGGATCCGCACATAATCCCGGCCGTCCAGATGGACCTTGTCCACCCGGATGGAAAAGCGCAGGATGTGATCGCTCTGGGCGTTGTATTTGTTGAAATTCTCCACAAAGGTCTGGATGATCAGGGGCGGCACCTGGAAATCCCACAGCGAGGGGTCCACATTCTGGTTGAGCAGGATGTGGTCCGACCGCTCCAGCTCGATGATGCTGAAATAATCCTGGACCTCCACCATCTCGGAGCGCAGCGGCACCAGCGAGAGGCTGTCGTGGTAGATGTAGCGCAGGTGGTTGGAGAACAGCCCGATGATCTTCATCGTCTTTTCCTGGTCCCCCTTGACCGTCAGGCTGTAAATGGTCTTCATGCAGTTGAGGACAAAGTGGGACCGGGTCTGCAGCTGGTAGTACTGCAGCAGGGCGTGCTCCTTCTGGTAGGTCTGGTGCATGTTGTCCTTGGCCAGCGAGACCTTCTGCTGCACCAGCTGTTCCAGGGCATCCTGGATCTGCTGGAACTCCTGGATGGACTCCGGCTGGCTGTGGATGGCGGTGGCCCCCTCGTTGATCTGGCGGGTGGCGTCGGTGATCTGGTCCAGGGGGAAGAGCAGCAGCTGGTTCAGCAGGTGGTAGATGCTGACAAAGAGCAGACAGATGATCAGGAAGGTGCCGCCCAGCAGGATGACATAGACCCGCAGATGGTTCCAGATCCCGCCCAGCGAGATGATGCCGCAGATGCCCACCCCGTGGGTGTCATTCACCGCGGTCTGCAGCAGGCAGGTGGCGGAATGCCAGACCGGGGTTTCCACCGCCCGCAGCATCTCCTCCACCGTGATGCCGCGGCTTTCGGTGAAGTCGGTGTTGGTCAGGACCCGCTCCTGGGTCAGAAAGGCATACTCGATGGCGGTGAGTTCGTTGTTTTCGGTGTAGAAGCGGGAAAAAGCATCCACATCCACCAGGGCGCAGAGATAAACCCCCTGGTAGGTGTAGGCGTTCATCAACAGGGTCGTGTCGTCGGTGACATAGCTGACCCAGCACTGGGTGGGAGGCGGCGTCTCGGACAGCCAGAGGGAGCGGATGCGCTGCATCTCCTCGATGCCCTCCGGGCTCACCGCGCCCGAGGGAAAAAACTCGTCCATAAAGTGCGTCCCGTTGGCAAAAAACACATCCTCATCCTTGTCGCTGAAAAGAAGAATCCCGGTGTTTTCCCCCACCCGGTTGCGGATCAGCCGCTGGACATTCATCCGGCTTTCGATCTGGTGCGCCCCCACCAGCTCGGGATAGTCCAGCGAGAGGGTGACAAAATCCAGGTTGTTGGCCGTGATATCCTGGTTGAATTTTTCCAGCTCCTGCATGGTGTAGCTCAGGTCCTTGAGGTAGACATCCAGCGAGGCCTGGTTGTGGCGCAGCAGCTCCTGCTCCGAGGTGTAGAGGGAGTAGCCGCCGCAGACCGCAAAGCAGAGCACCGTCACCACCAGGAGGGTGCAAAAGATGGAGAGCAGAATGGTTCTGACCGACTTTTGGCGTTTCATTTTTTCATACCTCGACAGCTCTTTTTGTCAATTCTAGCATATCGGCCCCAAAGCTTCAACCTGTCGCAGACGCCGGCGACATGGAAAAAATGTCGAAAAAACGGTATTTATTTACAAATAACAAAGCGTCCACAACTTTAGGGGCTGCCGCGCAACTTTGCGGCAACCCTTCCGGTTGTGGTATTCTGATGTAAAAATGTGAAAAAATTATGTCAGGGCCGGCACCCTCAAAATGGCGTTACAGCGGGGTATCGGCTACCCGGGTGCAGCAGCCGGCCTTGAGCAGCTCGGTCTGTTCCATGCTGGTGCGGATGGTCACATCGATGGCGCTGGGGTTGTAGATCAGCGAACCATCCACCGAGTATTCCAGCCGGTGGTAGGCGTTCAGGTATTCCAGGATTTCGCCGTTGGTGGCAAACCAGATCTTGTCCTTGTGTTCGGCCAGGTAGGCCACCAGCCCTTCCATCACCGACCAGTTGTCGTTGTCGTCAAACTCATAGGCGTGGCCCCAGACAAAGAAGAGCATGGGGAAGAAGGGGGGCGCCTCCACAAACTGCCGGGCCAGCTCCATCAGCTGGGGATCGTTGTGGTGGCAGGTGGGGTCCCATTCCAGAAAGTTCTGGGGCAGGTCAAAGGAGTGGGAGGACCGGATGGTCCGGGCGCCCTGGTATCCGCAGAGCCGCAGCAGCTCCACCACCTGGGGGTTGTACATCCCGAAGGGGTAGGCGAACATCCGCAGCGGCTTGCCGGTCAGAGCTTCCAGCCGGCGCTTGTCCTCGGCAATCTCGTAGGCGGCCAGCGGGCTGCCCACCTTGTCCAGCGAGGAGTGGTAGAGGCTGTGGCCCGCCACCTCATGGCCGGCATAGAGCTCGGTGACCTCCTCGGGGGAAATCTTGGACAGGTCCAGATCCGGCTTGCCGGGGAACCCGCCCATGTCGGGGTGGCCCAGCAGGGCGGAACCCAGGTTGAAGGTGCACTTGACCCCGTACTGCCGCAGCATCGGGGCCAGGCGGCGGTCCTGTACCACCCCGTCGTCATAGCTCAGGGTGAAGACCTTGCTCTTTCCGCCGGGAAAAACCGGCGTGTCAAATCGTTTTCCCATAGTCGTTTACCTCCCGGTTTGGATGGTCAGGCGGCATCGGGGAGCAGCTCGGTGCCGATCTTTTTGATCCATTTGCCGCTGTGCAGGCGGTACACACACCAGACCGCCTTGATGATCTGGTCCGAGTAGAGAAGCTGATAGGTGAAGAAGGGCGGCAGGTGGAAGACCAGCCCGCCCAGGGCCCCCAGCGGTACCGCCAGCAGCCACATGGTGGACATGTCGGCCAGCAGCAGGAACCGGGTGTCGCCGCCGCCCCGCAGCACCCCCTTGGTCAGGATGGAGTTGGTGGAGCGGAAGACCACAATGACGCAGAGGGCGTCCATGAGTTCCCGGGCGATCTCCTTGGTCTCGTCGGTGATCTTGTAGGCGTCGATGATGCTGCCGCTGATGATCTGGATGATCAGGGCAGCCGCCACACCCACACAGGCGCCCAGGATCAGGTAGGTGTAGCCCTGGCGCTTGGCATCCTCCACCCGGCCCTCGCCCATCATCTGACCGGTAAGGAAGCAGCCGGAGAAGGACAGCCCCGAGATAAAGATGGTGCTGACCCGCTGCACCAGGGTGGTGATGGAGTTGGCCGAGACAAAGCCGGAGCCGATCTGCCCCATGATGATGGCCAGGACGTTATCCCCCAGGCCCAGCAGGCAGTCGGACAGCATGACCGGCACGCTGATCCGCAGGAAAGTCATGACCAGGTCCCCGCAGGGAACCAGCAGGTCGGCCAGGCGATACCGCACCCGGGTGTTGCGCAGGAAGCAGACCACCAGGATGGAGGTTTCCACCACACGGGCGATGACGGTGCCCAGGGCGGCGCCGGCCACACCCAGCTCGGGGAAGCCGAATTTGCCGAAGATGAAGACGTAGTTGGCCCCGATGTTGATGCTGAAGGCGCAGACGGACGCCACCAGCGGGGTGTTGGACATCTCGATGCTGCGCATGATGTTGGTCAGCACCACCGAGACCGACATGAGCAGGTAACAGGCGGTGGACCAGCGCAGATAGGTGACACCGGCCTGGATTTCGGCGGTGGCCTCGGGGCGGAAGTAGAGCCCCATGATCTGGCGGGTGAGAAAGACGTTGGCAAAGGTGAAGGCCAGACCCATGACCACGCAGAACCGCAGGGCGATGGCGATGACCTTTTTCAGGACGGGGATGTCCCGCGCCCCCCAGTAGCGGGAGGAGAGCACCGAGGACCCCATGCTGATGCCCATGGTGGCGTAGGTGAAGAGCATGACGAACTGGTTGGCCTGGGTGGAACCGCTGAGGGCGGTTTCGGTGAGCTGGCCCAGCATGATGTTGTCCACCAGGTTCACCCCGGTGGTGATAACGCTCTGCAAAATCACCGGAATGGCGATCTGCAGCAGCCGCCGATAAAAGTTCCGGTCGGTTTCCAGATATCGTCCCAGAACCCGATTCATCCGCTTTCCCTTCTTTCTGGATTCTATTGTAATTTTTTGTGCCAAAATTCTCTATCAAAAATATGGCTTTTATTGTTAAAAAGTCGGCGCATTTACAACAATGGACAGAAATAAAACAATCGAAAAGTCGAAAAAAAGGGGAGGGAGTCCCGAAAAAGGGACAAAAAGCGCCGGCCTCCGAAAAATCGAAGGCCGGCGCAGAGAAGGCCGGAATCTTCAGTTTTGCAGGGATTGCAGCTCGTAGAAGGCGCCCTTTTTGGCCATCAGCTCCTGGTAGCTGCCGCACTCCAGCAGGCCGCCCTGGCCGATCACCGCGATGCGGTCGGCGTTGCGGATGGTGGAGAGGCGGTGGGCCACAATCAGGGTGGTGCGGCCCTTGGTCAGCTCCTGCAGGGCGGACTGGATCTGCCGCTCCGAGGCCAGGTCCAGAGCGCTGGTGGCCTCGTCCAGCACCAGAATGCGGGGGTCCCGCACAAAGGCACGGGCAATGGAAATCCGCTGCCGCTGCCCGCCCGACAGGTTGGCCCCGTGCTCCGAGATGGGGGTGTCCAGCCCCTTGGGGAAACGGTCGATCACATCCTCCAGATGGGTGGCGTGGATGATCTGCTGCAGCCGCTCCTCGCTGATCTCGTCGCTGCCGTAGGTGATGTTCTCCCGGATTGTGCCGGTGAAGAGGGTGGACTGCTGGGGCACCACCGAGATGTGCTGCCGGTAGCTGTTCAGATTGATTTTGGCCAGGTCCTGCCCGTCCACCAGCACCCGGCCCTTCTGGGGATGGAGAAAGCCGATGGCCAGGTTGATTAGGGTGGTCTTGCCCGAGCCGGAGCCGCCCACAAAGGCCACCGTCTCGCCGGGGCGGATGTCCAGGTTGAAGTTCTGCAGGATGGGGGGCTCGTTGTCGTCGTAGGAGAAGCAGACCCCCTCGTACCGGATGGCGCCCCGGACCTCGGTCAGCACCGGCTTGCCCCGGTTGTCCTCCACATCGGCCTCCCGCAGCACGTCCCCGATGGAGGTCACCGATTCCAGCCCCTTGGCAATAATGGGGATCAGGGTGACCAGGTTGGCGATCTGCCCCACGATGGAGGAGAAGTAAGTCTGGTAGAGGGTGATGTCCCCGATGCCGATGCGGCCGCCGAAGGCCATCCAGGCGGTGAAGCCCAGGCAGAGCACCTGGAACACCTGGAACACCACCCAGCTGATGGAGCCGAAATAGGTCTGCACCATGTCCAGCCGCAGGCCCTTCTGGGCCACCCGGCGCAGCTGGGCCTCCATCCGGGCGGTCTCCTGATCCTCCCGGGCGTGGGCCCGGGTCACCGGGATCATCTCCACCATCTCCATGACCTGGGCGCTGGTCTCCTCCACCTCCCGGCGGAACTGCCGGTTGTCCTCCTGAATCCGGCTGCGGAAGAGCACCACCAGAAAGACCGCCGCCGGAATGGTCAGCACAAAGAAGAGGAAGACCTCCAGGCTGCGGGTGATGACCACCGCAAAGGAGACCACCAGCCCGGTGAGGATGCTGAGGATGGAGATGAAGATCTGGGCCGAAAGGGTCTGCACCTGCTCCACGTCCCGGATGATCTTGGACTGCAGCCGCCCCGACTGGGTCCGGCTGTAATAGGAGATGGAGAGCTGCTGCATCTTGCGCACCAGGGCGCTGCGCAGGTCGCATTCAATCTCCCGCACCGCCTTGGCGTAGAGCCAGGTGTGGATGTAGTTTAAGGGGATGTTCAGCACCAGCACCACCATCAGCGCCGCCACGTTGATCAGGATACTCCGGAGGGTATTGGCATCCCCCCGGGTTACCTCGTTGATGATGTTGGCAGTGACGATGGGGATGATCCAGGTGGGGGAATGTTTGAGGGTGAAGAAAAACACCGAGCCCAGCAGCCCCCCGAGATAATCCCGGAAGAGGAGGGACATGGTCAGGATGGGGTGCCCTCCGCCCCGCACAAAGGCTGCAATGGTCCGCTGATCCCGCTCCAAATTTGTCTGTTTGTTCATAAGCCGCAAGTCCTCGTAGATGTGGGATGTACGCCGGGGCGGGACGCCGCCGGCCGGGGCCTGCCGCAGCGGCCCCGTTGTTACTGGTTATTTTACTATTTCTGCGCCGGAGTGCAATGGGGGATGGCATGGATATTTGATGCCGGATTATGGAATTTTTTTCACTCCAGGAGGGGCTGGGGGAAGGGGGG
>PPYE01256804.1_pt1 | contig 36265 bp, 40 predicted proteins | sample 1559881 | NCBI WGS metagenome assembly PPYE01 (sample SAMN08240022, study PRJNA423297) | Human gut metagenome, whole genome shotgun sequencing project.
CGGAGAACGGCAGCCTGTACTATTACAAGGACGGCGTGCTGAACTACGCCGGTCTGATCGAGATCGACGGCAGCTACTATTACGTCAAGACGAGCGGCGAGGTGGTCCACGGCCGCAGCTACTGGATCACCAAGACCAACGGCCTCATGGCCGAGCGCAGCTACACCTTTGCCGATGACGGCAGGATGATCAACCCCGGGAAATAAAATCCAAAATCAACATGGCTTATATCGTGTGCAGGCATTTGCCTGCACACGATATAAGGCTACATGGAGAAAGATACAGCGAATGAACGACGCAACGACAGAGGGAGCACCGCTGGTGTCGGTGGTGATGCCCGCTTATAATGCTCGGCACTATATTCAAGACGCCATTTGCTCTCTGCAGGAGCAGACGGTGAAAAACTGGGAGCTGCTGGTGGTGGATGACTGCTCTCAGGACGGGACGCCGCAATTGCTGGCGCAGCTTGCGCGTGAGGACGCGCGCATCCACCCTGTTTACAATGAAATCAACCGCGGCGCCGCCGCCAGCCGAAATCTGGCGCTGGATCGGTGCACCGGAGAATATATCGCTTTTCTGGACGCCGATGATATGTGGCGGCCGGACAAGCTGGCTCGCCAGTTGGAAAAAGCCGAAGCGACCGGGACAGACATTATCTACTGCTCCTACGCCATGGTGGATGCATCCGGCCGACCGTGCTATCCGGACTTTCTGGTAGAGGAAACGACGGATCTGGATGCCATGCTGGGGTGCAACGTATTTAGCTGCTCCACAGTGCTGCTGCGCCGGGACGCTTTGGCGGATCGCCGCTTCCGCACCGGCTTTTACCACGAGGATTATGTGCTGTGGCTGGAGCTGCTGCAGGCCGGCTGCACCGCTGCCGGCATATCCGACGTGCTGGCAGACTATCGAATCGTAGACAATTCCCGCTCTCACGACAAAGCGAAAAGCGCTCTGCACCGCTGGCGCATTTACCGGCGCTATCTGAACCTGCCGCTTGGCAAGAGCCTGAGCGCCTTTTTCCGCTACGCAGCGGGCGGGCTGAAAAAATACAGCGCATAGCGCAAGGTGATACCGCATGGCCTATACCTTACAACAGCATCAGACGGTCCTGCTGGACATGCTCCGCGAGGTGGACAGGATCTGCAAAAAGCACGAGATCCCCTATCTGCTCTTCTCCGGCACCGCACTGGGGGCGATACGGCATGAGGGCTTCATTCCTTGGGACGATGATCTGGATGTGATCATGCTGCGCTGCGACTATCGGCGCTTTTTGCAGGTGGCGCCAGGAGAACTGGGGGAGCGCTATTTCCTGCAAGCTGAATTTTCGGAGCACTGGCCCATGTTTTTCTCCAAGCTGCGAAAAAACAACACAGCCTGCATGGAGCGGTTCGTGCCCCGCGATCCTCTGATGCATCAGGGCGTCTGCATGGACATTTTTCCCTGCGATAATCTGTCGGATGCACCGCTGAAGCGGCGGCTGCAGTTCGCCGCGTCTAAGTTGGTGATCGCCGGGTCGTTGTACCGCCGGGGCTATATCACCCACAGCCCGGCGAAAAAGCTGCTGATGCAGCTGTCGCGCATCCTGCCGTTGCGGGCGCTGCACCGCTTTGTGCTGGACGAAAAGGAGCCGCAGTCCCGGATGGTGCATTCGTTTTTCGGGGCGTCCTCCCGGTATGGGCGCAGCGTGTATGACCGCCGGTGGTTCACGGAGCGGGTGAATCTGCCGTTCGAGGGCGATCTTTTCCCCGTTTCGGCGCACTGTGAGCAGCTGCTGACCACGCTGTACGGTGACTGGCGGCGCATCCCGCCGCCGGAAGAGCGGCAGTGCAAAGTTCACGGCGAGATCGTGGATTTGGACAGCTCCTATGAAAACTACCTGCAGCAGCAGAGAGAAACGAAGTATGAAGTGCTCAGCCGCAGTATTCGCTGAGCGAACGGAGGAACTTATGCCGCAGCCTCATGTGTTGGTCATCAGCCACAATGTGTTCAGTGCCTCCGGCAACATGGGCAAAACCATGGAGAATCTGCTGGGCGGCGTGGATCCTGCGCACTTGGCGCAGCTTTATTTTCACTCCGAGGTGCCGACCCGGCGGTGCTGCCTGCGGTATTTTCGCATTACGGACCGGGATGTGCTCCGGTCGCGGCTATCGCGGCGGCAAGTGGGACGGTCATATGGCGCCGATGACATTGACGAGACGCGCACCGTCTCCCGTACCGACCGCGGGCTGGAAGCCCGTGTCTACCAGTTTTCGCGCAGGCGGACGGGGCTTATCTACATCCTGCGCGATCTGCTATGGTGCCTGGGGCGGTGGGACACACCGGCGCTTCGGGCGTGGTTGGAGGCGTTCGCCCCGGATGTGATCTTTTTCGCTTCCGGGGACTACACGTTTTCTTACCGCATCGCCTGCCGCCTTTCCCGGCGGTATGGCATCCCCATGCTGATGTGGTGCTGTGATGACTACTATCTCATCGGGAAAAAGACACGCTCTCCGCTGTATCGTCTGCATCACCGCAGCCTGCTGCGCTGGGCGCGTCTGGCGGCAGCTCGGAGCCCGATGCTGCTGACGATCAGCAGGGAGATGCAGGACGATTACAGCGCCTTGTTTGGCCTCCCGGCGGAAACGGTGCGCATTCCCGTGCCCCGTAATCCCTGTGCCCTGCCGCCGGAACAGCGCAGCGGCGTGGTGTATGCCGGCAATCTGGGGCTGCACCGGGTGGAGCCCCTGCTGGAATTGGGGCGGGCGCTGCACCGGGGCTGTGTTCACGGCTGCGAACATATCGATGTCTATTCCGGCGAGCGCAGCGAGGAGACGCTGCGCCGTCTGCAGCACGCGGAGGGGATCGTGTTCCACGGCCCGCTGCCGGGGAAGGACATTCCCGAACTGCTCGGCCGGGCAAAGTATCTGATCGTGACCGAGTCCTTTGACCCGGCCGCGCGCCGCCGCACCCGCTATTCTCTGTCCACCAAGATCGGTGAGAGTTTGGCCAGCGGTGCGTGCATCCTGGCCTACGGACCGGAGGAGATCTCTTCCATCCGCTACCTGGAGGCGCATCAGGCAGCCTGCATCCTCCGCAGGGCGGAGGATGCTCCGGCGCTGCTGCGGCAGCTGGAGGCGGATCCGGAGCTTTACCAATCCTATGTCCGGCGCGCAGGTCAATTGGCTGAGACCGCCCATGACCCGCAAACGAACCGTCAGGCCGTCTGCCGTCTGCTGCAGCAGGTGTGCGCGGCAGGGGAGGTACAGCCATGAAGGTCCTGCAGATCAACTGCGTATACGGTACCGGCAGCACCGGGCGGCTGGTACAGCAGCTCCACACCGACATGGGCGAGCAGGGAATCGCGTCCGTCGTGCTCTACGGCCGCGGCAGGGCCGTCTCGGCGCCGGGGGTATCCAAGGTCTGCTCTAACCTGTATGCCAAGGGCTGCAAGCTGATCTCAGCCTGCACGGGTCTGCGTTACGGCAGCTGCCTGCTGTCCACGGCGGCGCTGGAGCGCCGCATCGAGCAGGAGAACCCTGATGTGGTCCACCTGCAATGCATCAATGGAAATTTTGTGAACATCTACCGCCTGGTAGACTGGCTCAAGCGGCGCGGCATCCCCACGGTGCTGACGCTGCACGCAGAGTTTATGTTCACAGGCAGCTGTTCTCATGCTTATGCCTGTGACGGTTGGCTGCATGGCTGCCGCCGGTGCCCGGATGGCCGCCGCGCCTCCGGGGCGCTGCTGCCCCGCACGGGGGCGTCCTTCCGGCGGATGCAGCAGGCCTTTTCCGGATTTGCGCGTTTGACGGTCGTGTCGGTGTCCCCGTGGCTGGAGCAGCGGGCGGCGCGCTCTCCCATTCTGGGCTCGGCCCGGCAGGAGATCATTGGCAACGGCGTCGATACGGCGGTATTCTGCCCGCGGGACACGTCGGCGCTGCGGCGGGAGCTGGGCCTTGGCCCCAGGCCGGTGCTGCTGCATGTAACGGCGGATTTCGACCCAAGCTGCGGCCATCACAAGGGGGCGGCGTATGTGCTGGAACTGGCGCGCCGCCTGCAGGATCGGCAGGTCACGGTGCTGGTGGCCTGCAGCCGCAGCGCCCACGTGCAGGCGCTTCCGGACAATGTGCTGCTGCTGGGCCGTATGGATGATGAGCGGCTGGCACAGCTTTACTCACTGGCCGATGTGACGGTGGTCACCGGGCGGCGGGAGACGTTCGGGATGCCCTGCGCAGAGAGCCTTTGCTGCGGCACACCGGTGGCGGGTTTTCAAGCCGGTGGTCCCGAGAGCATTTCCCTGTCGGACTTCAGCCGCTTCGTGCCGTATGGGGACTGCGGTGCACTGGAGCAGGCGGTGGAACAGATGCTGGCGCTGAAAGTACAGCCGCAGTCCGTGGCCGCAGCGGCGGCTGCCGCTTATTCCGACCGGGAAATGACCCGGCGCTATATCGAATTGTACAGGAGTATGCTATGCCTTTAACGCGATTGGACACATTTTTGATACGGCTGCTGTATGCCATGGCAGCACTGATTGTGGTGTTTCAGGTGCTGAATCGGGATGCAGTGGTCAGTTTGCTTTTTTATGCCTCGTTTGTGGTGGTGCTGGCGCTGTGGCTGTCGGCGGCGTTCCGGAAGATGGCGCTGCTGGATGCGCTGGTACTGACGACAATCGCGCTGGCGCTGATCCACGTGCTTATCAATGCCATCGCTACGGATGCAAGCCTGTCGTTTCAGTATCTCAAAAAGTACATTATTTTCGCTTTCACACTGCTGATGTTTTCGGCGGCGGACAAGCTGCGCGTAGATGCGGATACCGGCCGCTGGATCAGCCGGGTCATGGCGCTGTCGTCCGCGGTGCTGGTGGCAATGTACTTCTGGAAGGGGCGTGAGCTCTACGAGATCCATGGGCGCATTTCCAACTACCTGACCTTTCATTTCACAAATCCCAACCTGACGGGGCTGTTCCTGTTCTGCCTGGCGGTGTATCAGTTTGCGGATGCCCTGTATGGCCGGGACAGAAAGCTGCAGATCGTACATGGCGTGCTGTTTGCGTTCCTGGCGTATTTCATATGGAAGACGCAGTCGCGCAATGCGCTTCTGGTTTTGATCGCCTTTTTGGTGCTGGCAGTGGTTTTGTTCCTGCGCAAGAAACAGACGGTGGCTGTTGGCAAGGGCTTCTGCGCCCTTATGGCGGTGTGGCCGCTGCTGTTTGCGTGGCTGTATATGCAACTCTACGGCAGCAGTGTGGTGGGGCGTGTGCTGGGCTTTGCGGTCAGCGAGGGCAAGCTGCTCAATTCCCGCACAAAAATGTGGAACTTTGCCATGCAGCGCTATCGGACATCGCCAATCGTAGGGGCGTATAACCAGATCACAGAGGGCACGGGCGCGGGGCAGATGCACAACACGCATGTGGACATTCTGGCGGCCTATGGCCCTGTGGTGCTGGTTCTGGTGTGCGTGATCCTGTATCTGCTGATGCGCCGCAGCGCGACCAACGCTACCCACCATCCGCTGTATGTCGTGGGCTTTATGTGCACCATCGTCATGGGCATGGGCGAGGCCGCCATGTTTACCGGCAGTCTGGGCCTGTACATTTTTGCGGCGGGCTTTCTGCTGCTGTCAAGTATGCAGGCCGAGCCTGCCCTGCAAGCGGAGGGAACGTCGTGAATCTGGTGTTTGTTTCGAATTTCTATAATCACCATCAGGCCAGCCTGTGCAACGCTCTGTGGCAGGGGGCGGAAGCGTTTCATTTCGTGCAAACAGCGCCCATGGATCCGGAGCGGCAGCGGCTGGGCTGGGACATGGCGAGTTTTCCGCCGTATGTCACGGCGGATGCGTCCGTGCTGGATCAGGCGGATGTGGTGCTTGCCGGCTCTGCGCCGGAGGCGCTGATTCGGCGCGCTGCCCTGGCCGGAAAGCCGGTGCTGCGCTATTCGGAGCGCCCGCTGAAAAACGGGGCGGAGCCGCTGAAATACCTGCCTCGGCTGGTGCGGTGGCATCACCGGAATCCGACGGGCAAGCGCGTGTATCTCCTGTGCGCCAGCGCCTATGCGGCGGCGGATTATGCCGGATTCGGCCTGTTTCGCGGCCGCAGCTACCGCTGGGGTTATTTTCCGGAGTGCCGGCGCTATGATGACCCGGATCGGCTGCAGGCGGAGAAGGAGCGCCGCTCCCTTCTGTGGGCCGGGCGGTTTCTGGATTGGAAGCATCCGGATGATGCCGTGGCCGTTGTCCGCCGCCTTGCGGCGGAAGGGGTAGATGTCCGGCTGCAGCTCACCGGCACAGGCCCCATGGAGACAGCGCTGCGGGAACTGACGCAAAACGAGGAGCGGATCACCCTGACCGGCCCCATGCGGCCGGAGCAGGTGCGCCGCTGTATGGAGCGCTCCGGTGTATTCCTGTTCACCAGTGACCGGCAGGAGGGCTGGGGCGCGGTGGTCAACGAGGCCATGAACAGCGGCTGCGCCGTGGTGGCCGGCCATGCGGCCGGCTCCGTGCCGTATCTGCTGCGCGACGGAGAAAACGGCCTGCTGTACCCCTCCGGAGACACGCAGGCGCTGTATCGCCGGATCCGGCTGCTGCTGGATGACCCCGGCCTGCAGCAGCGGCTGGGCAGCGCGGCGTACCGCACCGTGACACGGCTTTGGAGCCCGGAAGAGGCGGCGCGGCGGCTGCTGCTTCTGGCAGAGCATATTCTCGCCGGGGAGGAATCACCGGTGCTGTTTGAGGACGGTCCCTGCAGTCCCGCCCCGCTGCTGCGGGACGACTGGTATCGGGCGAAGGAGTGATAACATGACCGGAAAAGGGATCCGACGCCGCATCTGTTGGCTTTTCGTGAATCATCTTCTGCCGCAGGGCGCGTGTTTTGAAGCCCGACGGAAGCTTCTGAACTGGGCGGGTTATCCCGTCGGTTCCGGGACACGCATTGCCGGCGCCATGCACGTAACGACTGAGCTGTCCATTGGCAGCGATTGCTGGATCGGCCGCAACTTCACCTGCCACGGCAACGGCAGCGTGACCATCGGGGATCGGTGCGACATCGCGCCGGATGTGACGGTGGCCACGGGCTCCCACGAATTGGGTGGCGCCGATCGCCGGGCGGGGCAGGGGTACAACTGCTCCGTGACAGTGGGCAGCGGCTGCTGGCTGGGTGTGCGCAGCACATTGCTGGGCGGCGCTGCCGTGGCAGATGGCTGCGTGGTGGCGGCATGCGCGCTGGTGAAGGGTGCCACGGAACGAAACACCATGTTGGGCGGTGTTCCCGCCCGGCTGCTCCGGAGGCTGCCGGATGAAGAGTAAGCTGCTGCAAAGCCGGGTGGCGAAAAACGCAGGTTGGCTGATCGGAGCCAAGGTTGCGCAGATGCTGATCAACCTGGCGGTGAGCATTCTGGTCACCCGGTTCCTTGGCCCATCCAATTTTGGCCTCATCAACTACGGAACGGCCTATACGGCGTTTTTCCTGTCGCTGTGCACGCTTGGACTTAACTCCATTTTGGTGAAGGAGTTTGTCGACTGCCGCTGGGAGCAGGGGACCGTGCTGGGCACGGCACTGGTGCTGCGGGCCATTTCGAGTGCGCTGTCGGCCGTGATGATCCTGTGCATCGTGTCGATCGTGGACAGGGACGACCCCACCGCCATTGCCGTGACGGCACTGTGCAGTCTGGGGCTACTGTTCAACATCTTCGACGTGTTCAACTACTGGTTTCAGTCCAGACTGGAGTCCAAGGTGACGGCGCTGGCCGCGCTGTGCGCCTATGTGGTCACGGCGGTGTATAAAGTGGCACTGTACGTCATGGGCAAGAGTGTGACGTGGTTCGCCTTTGCCACATCGGTCGACTATATCGTGCTGGCTGTCCTGCTGCTGGCGTGCTACTGGCGGCATGGAGGTACACGGCTGCGCTTTTCCTGGGCATGCGGACGGGATCTGCTGAAAAGGAGCTACCACTTTATCCTGCCGGGCATGATGGTGGCCATTTACGGCTATGTGGACAAGTTCATGCTCAAGCATATGATCAATGACGCGGAGATCGGCTATTATTCCACGGCGGTCAGCGTGTGCTCCATGTGGAGTTTTGTGCTCTCGGCGATCATCGACTCCGTGTATCCCTCCATCATGGAAGCATACCAGACTGACCGGGAACTGTACCTGCGCCGCAACCGGCAGCTATATGCGATCGTGTTCTATGTGTCGGCTGCAGTGTCGGTGGTCATTGCCCTGCTGGGAAAATACGTGATCTGGCTGCTATACGGTCAGGCGTATCTCCCGGCGGCGGCTCCTCTGCGGGTCATCACCTGGTACACGGCGTTTTCCTATCTCGGCGTGGCTCGGAACGCATGGGTGGTGTGCGAGGGCAAGCAGCGCTATCTGAAATATCTCTATTTGTCGGCGGCTGCCATAAATGTTGTGCTGAACCTTCTGCTCATCCCCGGCGGCGGCGCTGTGGGCGCGGCGGCGGCTTCTCTGCTCACGCAGGCAGCCACGATTCTGGCGGCGCCCATGCTCATCCCTGCCATGCGGGAAAACACCCGCCTGATGCTTCAGGCCATCCTGCTGCGGGATGTGCTGCCCCGGCGAGAAACGGCCGATAACGCAAAAAGCTCCTGAGATCCGAAGATCTCAGGAGCTTTTGCTATCTCATTTTCTCCACACAAAGCGATCCACAATGCCGGTGTAGCTTTGGATGATGCGCACTACCTTCATGGATACGTTCTCGGCGGTGTAGTCCGGTACTGGTATGCCAAATTCGCCGTTTTTCTGCATTTCCACCGCCAGGTCAATGGACTGCAGAAGCTGCTCGGTATGGATGCCCGACAGGACGAAGCAGCCCTTGTCCAGCGCCTCCGGGCGCTCGGTGGACGTGCGGATGCATACCGCCGGAAACGGCTTGCCGACCGACAGGTAAAAGCTCGACTCTTCCGGCAGCGTGCCGCTGTCGGACACGACGCAGAAGGCGTTCATTTGCAGGCAGTTGTAATCGTGGAAGCCCAACGGCTTGTGGGCGATGACACGTTTGTCCAGCACAAAGCCGCTCTCCTCCAGCCGCTTGCGGCTGCGCGGATGGCAGGAGTACAGCACCGGCATGTCATATTGCGCTGCCATGGCGTTGATGGCCGTGAAGAGGGCGCGGAAATTTTCCTCCGTGTCGATGTTTTCCTCCCGGTGGGCCGAGAGCAGGATGTATTTGCCCTTTTGAAGCCCCAGCCTGGCGAGAATATCGCTTGCCTCGATCTGCGGCAGATTTTTATGCAGTACCTCCGCCATGGGGCTGCCAACGACGAACGTGCGCTCCTTGGGCACACCGGAAGCGTTCAGGTACCGCCGGGCGTGCTCGGAGTAGCAGAGGTTCACATCGGAGGTCACGTCCACAATGCGGCGGTTCGTCTCCTCCGGCAGGCACTCGTCAAAGCAGCGGTTCCCGGCCTCCATGTGGAAAATCGGAATGTGCAGCCGCTTGGCGGCGATGACGGACAGACAGGAGTTCGTATCACCCAGCACCAGCACAGCGTCCGGCTTGAGCTCCTGCATGAGGGCATAGCTCTTGGCGATGATTGTGCCGATGGTCTCGCCGAGGTTTGCCCCGGCGGCATTCAGGTAATAGTCCGGTGCGCGCAGGCCGAGATCCTCGAAGAACACCTGATTGAGCTCATAGTCGTAGTTTTGCCCGGTGTGCACGAGCGTTTGCTCAAAATAGCGGTCGCAGCACTGGATGGTCGCGGAAAGACGGATGATTTCCGGCCGCGTGCCGATCACGGTCATCAGCTTGAGTTTTCCCATCGTCACACCTCCTCAAAATAGGTATCCGGATGCTGTGGGTCGAAGCATTCGTTGGCCCACATGACCGTCACCAGATCGTCGGTATCGCTTAGGTTTGTGATGCTGTGGGTGTAGCCCGGCAGCATATGTACGGCTTCTATCTTCTCGCCGCTGACCTCAAATTCCACGACGTTCTGTGTGCCGATCTGCCGCTCACGGATGCGCCCACGGCCGGCCACAACGATGAAAAACTCCCACTTGGAGTTGTGCCAGTGCAGACCTTTCGTCACGCCGGGCTTGGTGATATTCACGGAAAACTGACCGCAGCTCTGCGTTTTCAGCAGCTCCGTGAAGCTGCCGCGGGCATCGGCGTTCATCTTCAGCGGAAAGGCTGTCTTTTCCGGCGGCAGATAGGAAAGATAGGCGCTGTAGAGTTTCTTTTCAAAACTGCCCTCCGGAATTTCAGGCAGCAGCAGTGTTTCCGGCTGTGCGTGGAAAGATTGCAGCAGCTCGACGATTTTGCCCAACGTTACATGGTGCGTTACCGGCACGCAGCAGAAATCCTCGCCGGGCACCGGTGTCAGACCGTCATAATTGCAGCGGTGCGCCTGCCCGGACAGGGCGGTCAGCAGTTCCGAGACAAGATCATCAATGTAGACCAGCTCCAACTCCGTTGCAGGGTCGTTGACTGTGACCGGCAGGTCGTGCGCAATGTTGTGGCAGAAGGTTGCCACGGCGGAGTTGTAATTCGGCCGGCACCACTTGCCGAACACATTCGGAAAGCGGTAAATCAGCGCCTCTGCGCTGGTTTCGGCGGCATAGGCGCGCAGCCGCTTTTCACAGGTCAGCTTTGCCTTGCCGTATTCGCTGCCGACATAGCGCCCGGTCAGCGAGGCCTGTGCGGAGCTGGCGAGCATCACGGGGCAGCGGTTGCCTGCACTTTGCAGGGCAGTAAGCAGCGCTTCCAGAGACTCGGTATTGCCGGGGAGGTATTCCTCCGCCGTTTCCGGGCGGTTTACCCCCGCCAGATGGAACACAAAATCCGCGGATTTCGCATAATCGGCAAGCTGCTCCGGCGAGCCGTCCGTGTTGTATTTATAGATTTCCCGGATATCCAGCTCCGAGTGCGTGCGATCCTTGCCGTCGCGGATGTTTTGAAGCGCTGCGACGAGGTTTTTTCCCACAAAACCGCGCGCGCCGGTGACGAGAATGTTCATCAGCAGTTTCCTCCAAAGAGCTTTAGCTTTTGCAGCAGACGCTTCATGCCGTCGAGGTCGAGCCGTTCGGTATTATGCGAGGTGTACGGCTCGATCTGGGACAGCTCCGCGTTCCCCTTGGAGAAATAGTTGTCGTAGTTCAGGTCGCGGCCGTCGGCGTGTATGCGGAAAAAGCCGGGCAAATCTTCCGCCCGCAGCATTTCCTCCGATGTCACGAGCACCTCGAAGAGCTTTTCGCCGTGGCGTGTGCCGATGGTGGTCACACCGAGGTCGGAGTGCTTCAGCTCCAGCACGGCCTGCGCCAGTGTCTCGATGGTCGCGGCAGGCGCTTTCTGCACGAACAGGTCGCCCTGCTCGCCGTGTTCAAAGGCGTAGAGGACAAGATCGACGGCATCGCTGAGCGTCATCATAAAGCGCGTCATGTTCGGGTTCGTGACGGTGAGCGGCTTGCCCTCGTCGATCTGGTCGCAGAACAGTGGGATGACCGAGCCGCGTGAGGCCATGACGTTGCCGTAACGCGTCAGGCACAGCACCGGATCGTCCGGCAGCATCTGCCGCGACCGGGCAATGACGTCCTTTTCCATGACGGCCTTCGTCATGCCCATGGCATTGATGGGATAGGCGGCTTTGTCGGTGGACAGGAAGATGGCCTTCTTCACGTGGTTTTCCACACAGGCGTCCACCACGTTGTTCGAACCGATGACGTTGGTCTTAACGGCCTCCATGGGGAAAAACTCGCAGGAGGGCACCTGCTTGAGCGCGGCCGCGTGGAACACATAATCCACCCCGCGAAACGCCGGTGCGATCGAGCGGTAGTCGCGCACGTCGCCAATGTAGAATTTGATTTTGCCTGCGCACGCCGGGCAGGCGGTCTGGTAGGCATGGCGCATGTCATCCTGTTTTTTTTCATCTCTGGACAGGATGCGAATTTCGCGGATATCCGTGGTCAGAAACCGGTCGAGCACGGCGTGGCCGAATGACCCGGTGCCGCCAGTGATCAGGAGAGTCCTGTTTTCAAATAAAGACATCTATGCACACTCCCATACAGTCGCGCTTCCGCTTTGGACGGAGAACGAAGTATCATAAGGATATAACCGGTTAATTTTAACATGATCTGCGCAAAAGCGCAACCGATTTCCAACGGCTGTGGGGGATATGCGTGTAGGACTACAATACATATTGGAAGTGAATAAAATGAAGTACACAGAGAAATACGGCGTCAGCCGCGCCAGCCGGAAGTACAACAAGAGCCGGTCGTACATCTATTTCTGGGGAGGAATGAACGTGGAGCTGCTGAAAACGGGACTGCTTTTGCTGGTCGGATTCCTGTTTGGCGGGTACCACTTTGACGATCAGGTGCTGATCTCGGAGCGGCTGTCCGGCCATCATCGTGTGAAGTTGAAAAACACTCGCGTGCTCAAAGTGTTTTTGTTCTTGCGCGATAAAAACCAACGCAGTTATTTTTCGACGGTCGCCGTTTGCCTGCAGATTTACGCATATCTTCTGGGAATCGCGAACTTTCTTTTGGCAGCCGTAATCCGTACTCGCGCAGCGGTCGATATTGTGTTATATATTGACTATGGTTTTGGATTACTGGGCATGTTCGCAATTGTGTTCTTTGGTGCCTTTTATAGCATGAAGCGCAAAAAATGAGCGAGGATGGGTGCGCGCCATCTTTCAACCGATGAGAGATATAGGAGTGGAATGTATGAATTTTTGCTGCGAGGATATGCAGGCACATGTCCGCATCGTGACGGAACACACGGCACAGCTCTGCGATGGCGAAGCGATCTCATATCTGCCGAAGTTTCATGAATACGGCATCCCGTGCGGGGATGGGCATTCGCATATCGTGATCCATTACTGTCCGTGGTGTGCAAAGCCTCTGCTTCCGGCATCTCTTCGTGAGCGCTGGGTGGATGAGCTGATAGCCATGGGGTATACCGATCCGCTGTTTGACGAGACGATCCCCGAGACATACAAGACTGAACGCTGGTGGAGAGAACATATTTGAGATATGGATGGATGACTGGAACGCCATCTTTTGAGGGGGAATAGCTGTGCAGATAACCAAGTCGAAGAAAAAGAACGTAAAAGGGTATGCCTGCGCGCCCTCTGTGCTGGAGCAGCAGCGATGGGCGCATTGGCGACGGCGGTGCTTATTGTGCTGTGGTATAACGGATTTCTTACAGACGTTTTGATTCTTATAGTATTTGGCCCGATGGAAGTGGTCGGATGGATGGGCGTGTTCTGGTTTATCAGTATGGACGAGCATGTTTATCTGTACCCGGACCATCTGGTCTGCACGCGTCCATTCCGCAAAAGTGTTGTTTTGTACTATGATCGCTGTATGGTCGGAATGGATTATGCAACGACGACGGGATCAACCAACTGGTGGATTTATTTGAGCTACGGGCCACTGCCAAAGTATAAGGGCAACAGTCCGGCAAATCGTATCAATTCTCTCCGGACAAATCAGGAGTTTGTGCGTATTATGTATTATGAGGAAGTGTATGAGGCATTGCTTCAAGTACTTCCAAAACATCAGAAAGTCTGCCTGCAATCAGCGTATCATATGCGCTGTAGAGACGCGCGGTAGAAGTTTTCGATTTCCCTTGCGGGCGGTGCATTGGCACCGCCCGCGTTTTGCTGCGCATTCGCCGGTGAAAATGCTGCGGCAGCAGAAATTTTACTTCCATTTTACAAACTGCTTGCATTCTCCGGCACCATGTGGTAAGCTGTCGATTGGTTTCCGGAATGCGGCGAAAGGGGGAGCGCCCTGGCGCCGCGCTCAACAGAAAATGATGACGAAACCAGATTGCGAGGGAGCCCGTGTTCCGGGTTGAGAGGATCCCAGGGAGGATCGACCGGCCAAATCCGTCCGCAAGGGGCGGGTTCTCAGCGTCTGCCGGTCGTCAGGTATGGTATATGCAGCGCTGCATATGCCAATTTTTTATGCCTGCGGCCGACGGAAAGAAAAAATCTGGAGGGTATGTACATGAAAAAAGTAGTGGCAATGATGCTGTCTCTGGTCCTGGCGCTCGGCCTGATGGCCGGCTGCGGCCAGAAGGACGCCGGAAAAGACAGCGGCGGCACCAAGACGATCGAGAGTCTGAAGATCGCGTTCTCCCCGTATGCGGACGCCGATCAGATCACGACGGCGACCGAACCGCTCGAGGCGCTGCTCAAGGCGAAGCTGCTGGAAAAGGGCTATGACGTGCAGAACATCGACATGACCGTCGGCACGAGCTACACCGCCGTGGGCGAGGCGCTCAGCGCCGGCAGCGCGGACATCGGCTTCATCTCCGGCGGCAATTATGTCCTGTTTTCCGATGACTGCGACGTGCTGCTGACGGCACTGCGCTATGGCATCAACAAGGACTCCGATAACCCCGCCGACTGGAACGACGGCACCATCGAGGAAAACACGCAGGACATGACGACTTACTACCGCTCGATCATTCTGGCCGGCCCGAGCGCGAAGGGGCAGGAGCTGCTCAAGAAGGTCAACGCCGGTGAGGAACTGACGTGGGACGATCTCAACAGCGCGACCTGGTCCGTGCTCGCCCCGACGTCTGCATCCGGCTACATCTATCCGAGCCTCTGGCTGCAGGAGCACTACGGCAAGACCATTGCCGATCTGGACCACGTGGTGCAGTCCGATTCGCACAGCACGTCGCTCGCACGTCTGGCCACCGGTCAGGCGGACGTGATGGTCTCTTACGGCCACATCCGCATCAAAAACGCGCCCATCTGGCAGGAGAAGCTCGGCGGCACGGCCCCCATGGTCGGGCAGACCGGCATCATCGGCGTGACCGAGGGTATCTACAACGACATGATCGCCTACAGCAAGACCTCCGACCTTATGGCGGACGAGGATTTCCGCAAGGCGCTCGGCGAGGCGTTCATCGAGATCGCCCAGACCGACGAGGGCAAGGAAATCATCAGCGTTTTCAGTCAGGTCGGCTATACGTGGGGCAAGGATTCGGACTATGACGGCGAGCGTGACGCGCAGGCCATGCTCAAGTCCGCCGGAAAGTAAACCCATGCTGCTGGAAGCTGCACACATCAGCAAGCGCTTCGGCAGCCGGCCGCAAGTGCTGGCAGACGTCTCCTTCGGCGTGGAGCCGGGGGAATTCGTGTCCGTCATCGGCCCGTCCGGCGCCGGGAAGACGACGCTGTTTCGCATTCTCAACGGCACACTGCCGTGCGACGGCGGGGAAGTGTGCATCGACGGGCAGCCGTTTTCCCGCGCGCGCGGCCGCGCCAAGCGCGCCGTGCAAAAGCGCATCGGCACCATCTATCAGGACTTCGCGCTGGTGGAGCCGGTCTCCTGCCGGCAGAACGTGCTCAATGCCTGTCTGCCGGACATGACGTTGCCGGCGGCCCTGCTGGGCCTGTTTTCCCGCGCGCAGATTACGGAGGCCGAGCGGCTGCTCGCGCGCGTCGGCCTGGCGGACAAATGCGACGAGCCGGTCTGCAGCCTGTCCGGCGGGCAGAAGCAGCGCGTCGCCATCGCGCGTGCGCTCATGCGAAAGCCCTCGCTGCTGCTGGCGGACGAGCCGGTCGCCTCGCTCGACCCGGTCACCGGTCGGCAGATCCTCGCGCTGCTGCAGGACATTCAGCGCACGGAGGGTGTCGCCATTCTCATGAACAGTCATAATCTCGACCAGAGCCGGGCGGTTTCCACCCGGCTCCTTGGCCTGCATGCCGGGCGGATCGTGCTCGACGGTGCGCCCGCCGCCGTGACGGACGCAGACCTCGCGCGGATCTACGGCGGCGCGGAAAGCGGGGCTGCGCCATGACGCGCTCCCGCGGCAAACGCTGGGCGAGGGCACTGGGCGTGCTCGCGCTGTTTGTGCTGGCGTTCCGGCTCACAGGGTGCGACCCCGCGGTGTTCTGGGCGCGGCGGGCGCATCTGCGTGACATTGCCGCGCAGCTATTTCCGCCGGACTGGAGCTACCTGTCCGCGATCGTCGCGCCGCTGCTGGCCACGCTGCGCATGTCTGTCACCGGTACGGCGCTGGGCGTGCTGCTGGCGCTCATCCTCGCGCCGCTGTGCGCAGCCAACCTGCCGTGCCCGGCGCCGGTGCGCCGCATTCTGCGGTTTCTGGTGCAGGTGCTGCGTTCGTTTCCGGCGCTGATCCTTGCGCTGCTGGCGACGTTCCTGTTCGGTCTCGGCACGTTTTCCGGCACGGTTGCCATCACGCTCTTCACACTGGCCGTCATGACGCGCCTGACGTACGAGGACATCGAAACGCTGACGCTCGCGCCCTACCGCGCGCTGTGCGCCATGGGCGCGTCCCCGGCGCGGGCCTATGCGCGCGCCGTCGTGCCGGAGATCGCCTCGGGCTACCTGACCAATGCGCTCTATCTGCTCGAGACGAATGTGCGCCACAGTGCCATCCTCGGCTATGTCGGCGCCGGCGGCATCGGCCTGCTGCTCAACGAGAAGATCTCGTGGCGGGAGTACGGCTGCGTCGGCGCGATCCTCGTGTGCCTGTTCGTGACCGTGTGCTGCATCGAGTGGCTCAGCCATGCGCTTGGGCGCATCATCCGCGGCGAACGCAGCATCCCGCGCGGGGCAAAGCGCGCGCTCTGGGCGGCGGTGCTGGTGTGCGTGGTCGTCTGCACGGCGGGCATCGAGGCGCCGGATCTGGCGCACACGAGCCGGAGCGTACTCGCGGCGATGGGTACGGGCCTGCTGCACCCGGACTGGAGCTTTTTCTTCGGCACCGGCAAGGATGGCCTCGGCTGGCTGCTGCTCGAGACGGTCGGCATCGCGCTGGCCGGCACCGGCCTTGGCGCGCTGCTCGCTTTGCCACTGGCGTTTTTGAGCACGCCAAAGCTGCTGCCGCGCCCGGTCGCGCTGCTGTTCCGGGTGCTCATCGTGGCGATCCGCTCCGTGCCGTTTTTGATCTATGGGCTCATCTTCATCCGTGTCTCCGGACCCGGCGCGTTCACCGGTGTGCTGACGCTCGCGGTGTGCAGCATCGGTCTGCTCAGCAAGCGCTTCACCGAGGCAATCGAGTCGCTGGATTTTCGCGCCTACGACGCGCTGCGCGCAATGGGTGTCTCCCTGCTGCCGCGCATCCGCTATGCGGTGCTGCCGCAGCTCGGCCCGGCGTTTTCCTCGGCTGTGCTCTACCGGTTCGATGTCAACATCCGCGAGGCGTCCGTGCTCGGCCTTGTCGGCGCCGGCGGCATCGGCGCGCCGCTCATTTTCGCCATGAACCAGTACGCGTGGAATGATGTCAGCGCCATTTTCCTCGGCTTTGTCCTGCTCGTCTGGCTCATCGATGCGGGCTCGGCCCGTCTGCGCACGCGGCGCGCGGCGGCACCCGGAAATAAGACTTGAAAGCAAGCCCTCCGCTGGTCGCACCGGCGGATGGCTTTCACTTCGCAGTGGGGAAGTGGCCTGCGCATTGACGGCACGTTCTGCCGTCGGCATCATAATGTTGGCTGCGCCGCCGCGCCGGAAACGAAAAACATGTACGAGAAAATTGGATATTTTTGATGAGAGTCCTGCTTATGGGACTCTCATTCTGCTATGATGAAGAAAAACACGGAAGCGGGCGATGATATGACGCAAAAGGAACGTATTCTGAACGCCAAGCACTGCCTCGATGCACTTGCCCTTGGGCTGGACCCGGCGACGGGCGCGGAGCTGCCGGACGACAGCGTGCTCAACCGGGTGGAGCTGTCGCGCTGTTTTTTCTTTGTGTCCGGTCTGCTGCAGGAGCTGCACGAGCGCGGCGGACAGGGGCTCGGCCTGCCGTTTGCCCTGCCGGCCGAGCAGCGCGCGCAGTTCCCGTTTTCGGAGCGGCCGATGCTTATCAGCGAGATCTGCCGCATCCTCAATGAGATGGCCGACCCGTTCGTCTACCGGCAGCTGCGCACGACGACGATCACAAACTGGCTCCTGCATGCCGGGTTTCTGGAGGTGTCCGCGCGTGAAGGCGGGACGCCAACGCGCCGCCCGACGGCGCTGGGGCGCACCATTGGCCTGTCGGCCGAGGAGCGCAGCGGAAAGCGCGGCACCTACACCGTTACGCTGTACGGGCCGGAGGCGCAGCGCTTCATTCTGGACAATCTCGACGCAATGCTGAGCTCCGAGTCGCAGCCGCTGGGCTGACGCCCAAACAAATTTTGCCGAAAATCAGTATATTTCTGGCTTTTGACTGGCCTGCGCCGTTAATTTGTGGTAATATTATGCCGATCCTTACGGGAAACGGAGAATCACTATGCCAAAATCACCGAATCAGAAACTGAAGCTGCTGTACCTGATGGAGATTATGCTGCAGCAGACGGATGAGCGTCACCCGATGACCGTGCCGGAGATGATCTCGCAGCTGGCCCAGCGCGGCGTGTCGGCCGAGCGCAAGAGCATTTACGGCGATCTGGAGGCGCTGCGCACATTTGGCCTGGACATCGTACAGACCAAGTCCAAGACGACCGGGTACTATGTTGGCACACGTGCATTTGAAACGCCGGAGCTCAAACTGCTCGTGGACAGCGTCCAGTCGTCCAAGTTTATCACGCACAAAAAGACGCTGGCGCTCATCAAAAAGATCGAGAATCTTGCCAGCATCTATGATGCGCAGCTCCTGCAGCGGCAGGTCTATGTTCACGGCCGCGTCAAGAGCATGAATGAGAGCGTTTATTATAATGTAGACGAGATCTCCGACGCGATTTCCCGGGACCGGCAGATCCGTTTTCACTACTTTGAATACACCATTTCCAAGCAGCGGCGTTACCGCAAGGCGGGCGCGTACTATGTCGTAAGCCCGCTGGCGCTGATGTGGGACAATGAGAATTACTACCTGCTGGCGTGGGATGCCGAGGCCGAGCTGCGCAAGCATTACCGCGTGGACAAGATGACGGACATCTCCGCGCTGGAGGCGCCGCGCGAGGGCACGGAGGACCTTTCGCAGCTGGATCTGTCGGCGTATTCCCAAAAAGTGTTCAGCATGTTCAGTGGGGAAGAGCAGACGGTGCGCCTGCGCTTTGCCAACCATCTGGTCGGTGCGGTGCTCGACCGCTTCGGCAAAGACGTGATCGTGGTCGCTGACGGGCCGGACCATTTCACGGTCACGTTGAGCGTGGTCACGAGTCCGAAGTTCTATGCCTGGCTGTTCGGCTTCGGCACCGAGGTGGAGATTCTCTCGCCGCCGTCGGCCCGGCTGGAGATGCAGAGGATGCTTGCTGCCACTGCGGATATGTATGCACCGCAATGACTTGACAAATCGCTGGCAATCGTGTATAAAGAATAACGTACCTTTTGGGGGGCTGGGTCATTCCCGGCTGAGACGAGTGAATCGAAGCTCGATACCCACTGACCTGATCCGGATAATGCCGGCGTAGGAAGCGAAATCTATATATTTATCATCGTTTTCTATGGACTGCATTGTTTCGGCAATGCAGTTTTTTCTTTGAGGAGGAACACAACATGACCCAAAGCAAGTCCCATCTGCGCCTGCGCGCGCTGTGCGAGGGCGCGATCTTCATCGCCCTTGCCCAGGTCCTGAGCTATCTCAAGCTCTTTGAGCTCCCGCAGGGCGGCTCCATCACGATCGAGATGCTGCCGATCTTTCTGTACTGCGCCCGCTGGGGCTTCGGTCCCGGCATGCTCGCGAGCTTTGCCTACAGCATCCTGCAGGCGGTGCTCAGCAGCACGTATGCCTGGACGTGGCAGTCGCTCATCGGTGACTATCTGCTTGCGTTCACGGTGCTCGGCTTCGCCGGAGCGTGCTCGAAGCTCAAGGGCGGCTTCTTCATCGGCACGGTCGTCGGCAGTGTGGCACGCTTTCTCGTGCACTATGTCGTCGGTGCGACGGTCTGGGCCGAATATATGCCCGAGACCTTCTTCGGCCTGACGATGACGACGCCGTGGTTTTACTCGGCACTGTATAACGGCAGCTTCATGCTCATTGACATGGTGCTTGTGCTCGTGATCGGTGCGCTGCTGTGGAAGACGCTGAAAAAGTACATCACCGGCGAGGATCTGCGCGGTGCCGCGGCTGCGAAAAATGAAGGTTGACAGGGAGAAATACCATAGTGTATAATATGTATCCGGCGTCAGTCGTCTGGCGCCGGATACTTTTTGCCAACTACGGCGGCGCGAGCCGCTGTTGAGTATGATCGAAAGGAGAAAACACCATGTTCCGTACCTATCAGCCCAAGAAGCTTCAGCGCAAGAAAGAGCACGGCTTCCGCAAGAGAATGGCGACCGCCAACGGCCGCAAGGTGCTGTCCCGCCGCAGAGCGAAGGGCAGAAAGCAACTCAGCTACTGAGTTGCTGCGCGTGAGCAGGCAGACTCCTTAATCATGTTTTTCAGGGCGGGATCTTTCCGCCCTAAAGGCATATCCGGAGGGTCTGCACAGCAGAGAGGATCGGGGGAGACCTTTGGAATTTACCAGCACGATCAAACAAAACTATGAATTCCGGCGTCTGTACTCGAAGGGCAAAAGCTGCGCCAATGCGTATCTGGTGGTCTATTGCCGGAAAAACCGCGCCGGCCGCAGCCGCATCGGCTACACCGTGTCCAACAAAGTCGGCCATGCCGTCGTGCGCAACCGCATCCGCCGCCGTCTGCGGGAGATTTATCGCCTGCATGAGCGGCAGATCGCGCGCGGGTATGATCTGGTCGTCGTGTCGCGCGTGCGCGCGTGTACGGCGGATTATCATCAGCTGGAGGCAGCGTTTTTATCTGCCTGCGCCCAGCTCGGCCTGCTGACGGAAGGGGATGACGGCGTATGAAGCGGCTGCTCATCGCGCTGGTGAAGTTTTACCGCAGGTATATCTCACCGCTCAAGCCGCCCTGCTGCCGGTTCATTCCGACCTGCTCGGAATATGCGCTCGAGGCTCTGCAGAAATACGGAGCGCTCAAGGGCTCGTGGCTGGCCATCAAGCGCATATGCCGGTGCCATCCGTTCCACACGGGTGAGCACGAATTTTATGACCCGGTGCCATGACCGGGAAATCCTAAGAATTTAAGAATTGGAGTCGTCTTATGTCCTGGATTACTGCACCCTTTGCCTGGCTGCTCAAAGCACTCTATGAGCTGACCGGCAGCTACGGTTGGGCGGTCATCCTCTTCGGCGTCGTCGTGAACCTGATTTTGCTTCCGTTCATGGCCAAGAGCAAGAAGAGCATGATGCGTACCAGCCGCCTTCAGCCGCGGATCGCGGAGCTTCAGCGCCGACACGAGGGAAACCAGCAAAAGCTCAATGAAGAGATGGCCAAGCTCTACCGGGAAGAGAAGATCAACCCGATGTCCGGCTGCCTCTGGAGCCTGATCCCGTTCCCGATCCTGATCGCGCTCTACAGCGTCATCCGTCAGCCGCTGACGAAGATGATGAGCCTGAGCGCGGACGCCGTCACGCAGCTGACCGACTGGGTCACGACCAACGCGGGCTATGTCGCACAGACGAAGTCTGCCTATCAGGAGATCCAGATCGCCGACCTGATCCATCAGAACTGGGACGCCGTGACCGGCGCGCTTGGTGATTTTTCGGGCAAGCTGCTGGATATCGACTATTCGTTCATCGGTCTGAACATGGGCCAGCAGCCCTCGTTCAAGATCTGGACGTTTGACTGGAGCAACAAAGCCGTCTGGCTTCCGGCTCTGGGCCTGTTCCTGATCCCGATCGTCTCGGCGGTGCTGTCGTGGCTGTCCATGAAGATCAGCACGTCGATGACGCCGCAGCCCGCTGCCAATCAGCAGCAGGCCGCTACGACCAACAAGACCATGATGATCATGATGCCGCTCGTGTCGCTGTGGATCTGCTACACGATGCCGGCCGCTCTGGGCATTTACTGGATCGTCAACAGCATCCTTGGCATCCTGCGTGATGTCAGCCTGACGAAGGTTTTCAACAAGCAGCTCGACAAGCTCGATGCTGAGCGCATCGCGCGAGAAAAAGAGCGCGACGCGGAGCTTGAGCGCAAGCGTCTCGAGACCGAGCGCCTGAAGGCTGCCGGCGAGACCGTCGTCAACCCCAACACCAGCAAGAAGAAAATTCAGGCCAGCCAGAAGCAAAAGGATGACGAGCGCAAGGCTGCGGTCGCGCGTGAAGAGCGCGCCGCCCGCCGCGAGCGTCTCGGCGTCGAGCAGGCGGCTGCGCCGGAGTCCCAGGTCGGCAACCGCCGTTATGCGCGTGGCCGTGCCTATGCGCGAGACCATTATGAAACGGAGACGGCCGCCGCTCCCGAGGCGGAGCAGGCGCCGGCCGCCGAAGTCCCCGAAGGAAAACAGGAGAGAACTGAATGATGTTAAAAACACTGGAAAAGTCCGGCAAGACGGAAGAGGCGGCGATCGCCGCCGCGCTCGAGGAGCTTGGCCTTGACCGGGATGATGTTTCCGTTGAGATCGTCGAGCGCGCCAAGTCCGGCTTCCTCGGCATCGGTGCCAGCCCCGCGGTCGTCCGCGTGCAGTATGAGGCGCCGGATGAGGAGTCCGAGACCGCTGCGGAAGCTCAGGCTGCGGCCCCGGCCGCGACGCAGGAGCAGCCCGTAGCTGCCCCCGCCGCTCCCGCGGCGGCGGATGAGCCGGAGGGCTACGCGCGCATCCGCGCGTTTGTCAGCGGCCTGCTTGAGCACATGGGCATCCAGGCGGAGATCGAGATCACCGCGCGTGAAAACGGCGGCGTGAACGTGAACCTGTCCGGCAGCAACATGGGCGCGGTCATCGGCCGCCGCGGCGAGACGCTCGACGCGATCCAGCACCTGACCAATTACGCCGTCAACCGCGGCAGCGATAAGCACATGCACATCAGCGTCGATGCCGAGAGCTACCGCGCCAAGCGCGAGGAGTCGCTCGTGCGTCTGGCGGAGAAGATGGCCGCCAAGGCCATCAAGTACAAGCGCAGCATGGCGCTTGAGCCGATGAATTCCTACGAGCGCCATGTCATCCACACGGCGCTGCAGGATTATGAAGGCGTGACGACGAGTTCGACTGGTACCGAGCCGAACCGCCGCGTTGTGGTCTCCTACGAGAAGCCGCAGCGCACCAGCAGCAAACCGGTCAGCCGTGAGTGGAGCTGACGAGAGACTTAGGAGGAAACGGTATTATGTTCGAACAAGTGAGACAACTGCTCGCCCATCAGTTTGAAGTGGACGAAAACACCATCACCATGGACACCAACATCGCGGATGATCTCGGCGCGGATTCGCTCGACGTCGTGGAGCTGGTCATGTCGATCGAGGATGCGTTCGGCATCACGATCGAGGACGAGAAGGCAGCGGAGCTGACCACCGTCCGTCAGGTCGTGGATTACCTCGAGAAGAACGCTTGAAATCTTGCGTGAAAGAGCAGGCAGCCGGTGCTGCCTGCTTTTTTTATTTCTGGAAATGCAATAGTGATTGACGAATCCGGCCGCAGCGGGTAAAATAAACAATGTATGCCGGAAAGGAGCGCGCGTATGCTGCAATTTCAACCGCAGGAGCATCTGCTCCATTCGTATATCGTCGCGTCCCAGTCGGAGCAGGCGCGCGACCGGCTCGCGCTCGATCTGGCGGCGGCCATGCTCTGCCGCAGTGACGGTGTGCGTCCGTGCCGGACGTGCCGGGACTGCCGCAAGGTCTATGACGGCGTGCACCCGGACGTGATCTATGTCGCGCCGGATCCGGACGCTAAGGTGCCGACGATTAAGGTCGACCAGATCCGCGGTGTCGCGGCCACGGCGTATATCCTGCCGAGCGAGGCGGAAAAGAAGGTCTACGTTCTGCGGCAGGCGGATACCATGAATCTCAATGCACAGAACGCGTTTTTGAAGCTGCTGGAGGAGCCCCCGCAGAGTGCGGCGTTCATCCTCGCGGCCGCAAGTCCCGAGCTGCTGCTGCCGACGGTGCGCTCACGCTGTGCGTTGCTGCGCGACCCTGCGGAGCAGCTGCAGGAATCGGACGAGATCCGCGCCCTGGCGGAGGACTATCTGCGCGCGGTCGCGTCGCAAAACCGGCTGACGCTCCTGCGCTGGTGCCTTGCGCAGGAGGGCATGGACGCGCAGACGCTCGCGGCATTTCTCCCCGCCGTGCAGTACCGGCTGGTGCAGCTGCTGGCGGAACCGGACGAGATGGTGCTGCCGCAGTCGCTGTGCGCGCAGCAGCTTCGCCTGATGGAGACCTGCGAGAATTACCGCCGCGCCAATGTCGGCACGAAGCATATCTTTGGCCTGTTGTCCGTTTCGGGCGTGCAGGCGAAAGTTCAGAAGTGAGGATATCAAATTGACAGAAGTAATCAGTGTAAAATTTAAAAACCGCGGCAAGGTCTATTTCTTCGACCCGCACGGCATTGCCGTGCGCACGGGCGAGAAAGTGGTCGTCGAGACGTCGCGCGGGCTGGAGCTGGCCGAGTGCGTGCAGGGCAACCATGCGGTGTCGGACGAGACGGTCGTGCAGCCGCTGCGTTCTCTGGCGCGCATCGCCACGAAAGACGATCTGCGCATCGAGGAGATCAACCGCCGCCGCGAAAAAGAGGCGTTTGCCATCTGCAAGCAGAAGATCGTCGAGCACGGACTGGATATGAAGCTCGTGGATGTGGAGTGCAGCTTCGAGGGCAACAAAACCATGTTTTTCTTCACGTCCGACGGGCGTGTGGATTTCCGCGAGCTGGTCAAGGACCTGGCATCCGTGTTCCGCAACCGCATTGAGCTGCGCCAGATCGGCGTGCGCGACGAGGCGAAGATGCTCGGCGGCATCGGCATCTGCGGCCGCCCGTACTGCTGCAATCAGTTTCTGGACGACTTTCAGCCCGTGTCCACGAAGATGGCGAAGGTGCAGTCCATGTCGCTCAACCCGTCGAAGATCTCCGGCGCGTGCGGCCGCCTGATGTGCTGCCTGCGCTATGAGCAGGCGGCGTATGAGGAGCTGGTCAAGGCCGTGCCGAAGGTCGGTGCCTTTGTCGAGACGCCCGCCGGCTACGGCACCGTGTCGTCGGTCAACATCCTGCGCAGCAGCCTGAAGGTCAAGCTCGACGGTCAGGGCGAGGACGTTTTCAAAAGCTATCAGGCCGATGAGATCGCCGTGATCCCCGGCGGCCGCCCGAAGCCGGGCGAACCGCTGCCGTCCCTGCTCAAGGACCGGCCGAAGCCGGTGCGTGACGAGGAGCCGAAGGAGGATCCGTGGGCGCTGCCGCAGCTCTTTGCGGACGAGGTCTACGGCGACAAAAAGCCGGGGACTGCGCGCACGCCGGAATCCGGCGAGAAGAAGAAGCGCCCGCGCCGCCGCTCGCGCGGCCACGGCGGGAAGAAGCCGGCCGACGGTCAGACCGCCCCGAAGGCGGAGCAGCCGGCGCAGGAGAGCGCAAAGGCCAAAGGCCAGCAGCGGCAGAAGTCCCAGCCCAACCGCAGATCCGGCGCGCGCAAGCCGGGGGACAAGCCCGCGGGCGAGAACGCCGAGCGCAGCCGCGCCAAGGCGCAGGCGCCCAAGCCGGCCGAGGGCGCCGCGACGAACGGGGAAAAGCGCGCCGACGGCCATCGCCGCCGCCACCGCGGCGGACGCGGCCGCAACAAGTCCACGGCACCCGGCAATGCCGCACCCAGCACGCCGGCGGCAGAATAAAAACGAAAACAGGTGCATACCGATCCGGTGTGCACCTGCTTTTTTGCGGTTGTTGGTTCAGATCAGCAGTCCGCCGTCCACGCCGAACACCTGTCCGGTCACGAATCGGGCGCGCTCGCTCGCCAGCAGCGCGATCGCATCGGCTACATCTTCCGCCGTGCCCATGCGGCACAGGGCGGTGCTGTCGGCCAGCTCCGCCTTGTCCTCGGGGCTGAGGTTTGCGATCATGTCCGTGTCGATGCAGCCGGGGGCGACGCAGTTGACGCGGATACCGGACGGGCCAAGCTCCTTTGCCAGCGCCTTCGTGAACGCGACGACGGCACCTTTCGTGGCAGAATAGGCCACTTCGCACGAGGCGCCGTTCGTGCCGAGGATGGAGGCGAGGTTGATAATGTGTCCTGCCTTCACGTGCACCATCGGCGGGATTGCGCACCGGCAGCAGTTATACATACCCGTGACATTCACGTCAAACAGCCGCTGCCAGACGGCCGGGTCGAGATCCGTCAGCAGGCCGTAGACTGCGACGCCGGCGTTGTTCACCAGCAGGTCCACAGGGCCGATTTTCTCGAACATGGCGGAAACGGCCTGTCCGTCGCTCACATCGGCGCAGATGGCCATGCCGCCGGTCTGCGCGGCGACTGCCTCGGCCGCCTCACGCGATCGGATATAGTTCACGTGCACCGTCCAGCCGTCACGGGCCAGCGCCAGCGCGGTCGCCTTGCCGATGCCGCGGGACGCTCCGGTCACGAGTGCGATTTTTTCCATGCAAAGATCCTCCCAAAAACGAACATTTGTCAAAACGCTGCGTCTATGTTATTATATACTTGTTTCCTTGAAATTTCTATCCATCCTGTCGATTCCGGAGGAAAAAATATGAGCAGACAGACAACCACACGCCGCCGTCACGGCGTCCGTCGCATGAGCGAGCGCAAACGGCTGACGATCACGGCGATCACGGCGGTGCTCGCCCTGGTCACGGTCGTGATCTGCGCGCTGTCCGGCGTGTTCAATTTTCATAAAGGCAATGAGCGCATCCTGCCGAACCTCGTCGGCCAGACGGAGGAATCAGCCAAGGCGCAGCTTGCGGAGCTGGACGCCGAGCCGAGCATCACGTATGAAAACAGCGACGAGACCAAGGGCATCGTCATCCGGCAGGACGTCAACGAAGGCACGCAGCTCAAGCACCGGCAGACGGTCGCGTTCGTCGTCTCGCTCGGCCCGAAGGAGCAGCCCACGGCACCAGAGGACACCCCGGTCGCGATTCCCAGCTTCGTCGGCCTGACGCTCGAGCAGGCACAGGCGACGGCCAAGAGTCTCGGCGTCACCGTCGAGGAGAGCGGCACGGTCTATGACGACAACGTGCGCAAGGGCTCCGTTGCCCGCCAGAATCCGGTCGGCGGCACGATGGTCAAGCCGGGCACAACGATCCAGGTCTCCATCTCGGCGGGCCCGGAGAAGAAGGAGTTCACCGTCACCGTCACATGCGGCGCCGGCGGCAGCGTCAGCCCGGGCGGCAATCAGAAGGTGGCCGAGGGCGGCAGCGTGTCGTTCACGATCACGCCGAAGGATGGCTACGAGGTTGCGACGCTGGTCATCGACGGCACTACGGTCCTGCCGCTGACGAGCTATTCCTTCATGAACGTGGACAGCAACCACACGCTCTACGTGACGTTCCGCGAAAAGTAAATACGAAAGTCCAATGCGCCCCCGGCAGCTGCCGGGGGCGCATGATTTATGCCTCGGGTATGGCGTGGATGCCGGCGGTGCGGATCTCGCCGTCCTCCGTCTCGATGCAGGCGTATGTGCACGACGCGCCAACGCCGGCTGTGCCGGGGTTGACGACGTACAGCCCCTGCATGGTCTCATTGACGGCACGGTGCGTGTGCCCGAAGAGCACTATGTCGGCACCGGCGAAATAGGCTGCATTGAGCAGGGCGTCGAGCGTATACTTCACACTGTACCGGTGCCCATGCGTGAGGAAGAACTTCACGCCGTCGAGCGTGAGCTGCAGCACCTCGGGGTTCACGGGCTCCCGGTCGCAGTTGCCGCACACGCGGTACAGCGGCAGATCCGGAAACGCCTTTTCCAGCCGCTGCGTGTCGCGCTCGCAGTCGCCGAGGTGGAACACGGCGTCCGGCTGCTGCTGCCGGATGGCGCGCACCATGCCGAGCGTCCGGCCGTGAGAATCGGAAAAAACAAGGATCTTCGTGGCAAGTCACCTCCGCATTGCTCATAGAATACAATAAAAGCAGGATACCCGGCACGGCCGGGCCATCCGCATTATACGGGACACGGCCTGCAAAGTCAAGCCGCCCCGAATGGAGCGTGACCGATATGAAGGACTTGGATGCGCTGAAAAACCAGCTTGCGCGCGACGGGCGTCTGCAGCGCCTGCAGGAGATCGCCGACTCGACCGACGGGCAGAAGCTGGCCGGCGCGCTCGATGCGCAGAGGATCGAGCAGGCGGCGCGCGCGGGGGACACCGAGACGCTGCGGCAGATCCTCACGCAGGTGCTCAGCACGGACACCGGGCAGCGTCTGGCCGGGAAAGTAAAGGACGCGATGCAGGATGGATGAGATCGGGGAAAAGCTCGATGCGCTGCTCAATGATCCGAAGCAGTTCGGCAAGATCGCGCAGTTGGCATCCTCGATCCTGGGCGACGGCGGTGACAAGTCAGCGCCGCCGTCCGCACCGGAGCCGGATCTCGACCTCGATATGGGGCAGCTGCGCCGGATGATGTCGGCGCTGCGCGGGAGCGGACACGACTCCGCCAATCGTCACCTGCTCGAGGCCATGAAGCCCTATCTGGCCGAGAAGCGCCGGCGCAAGATTGACCGCGCGATGAAGCTCGCGCGGCTCGCGTCACTTGCTGAGCTCGCCGCCGAGGACTTGGAGGGGGACGACCATGTATAATCGTTATCAGGGCAACAGCGGCCGGGTCGAGCGTGTCCCGGACGCACCGCAGCCGGAGATTCACCCGCGACCGCCCGCGCCGTCTGGCAGAAACAACAAGCCGCCGCCGGGCTTGCCCGGTGGCGGCTTGCAGCAGTTGCTGCAGAAATTTTCGCTGGCAGATCTCGAGAGTGAGGACCTGCTGCTGATTCTGGTGCTGTATCTCATGTACCGCGAGAGCGGCGACAAGGAACTGCTGTTTATCCTCGGCGGGATGCTGTTTCTTTAGTGCGCGGGCACGAACGGCTCGGGCGGCTGCGCGTCGGGGAGAAAATGGCTCAGGATCGCCTGCGCGATGCGCGGGCAGGCCTTGCCGTCGCCGTAGGGATTGACGGCCTTGGCCATCCGGTCATAGGCGGCCGGATCGTCGAGCAGCTCGGCGGCCAGACGGTAGATGTCCTCCGTATCCGTGCCGGCGAGCTTGACGGTGCCGGCGGTGACGGCCTCCGGCCGCTCCGTCTCGCGCCGGAGCACGAGCACGGGCTTGCCGAGTGCGGGGGCTTCCTCCTGAATACCGCCGGAATCGGTCATGACCATGTAGCTGCGCGCCATGAGCCGGTGCATATCCACGGCGTCGAGCGGTGCGATGAGTCGGATGTTCGGCACACCGCCGAGCAGCTCCTCGGCGGTGCTGCGCACGACGGGGCTCAGGTGCACGGGATAGACGATCTCCACGTCCGGGTAGTCGAGCGCCAGACGGCGCACGGCGGTGAAGATGCTGCGCATGGGCTGGCCGTAATTCTCACGCCGGTGGCAGGTCATGGTGATGACCCGCCGCGAGAAATCGACTTGCTGCAGCTCGTCCGAGACGAACTGCTCTCCGCGGACGGTGTAGGCCATGGCGTCGATGACGGTGTTGCCGGTGACGAAAATGTCGCCCTCCACGGCCTCACGCTCGAGGTTGTGGGCGTTGTTTGCGGTCGGTGCGAAGTGCAGCGTGGCAATGCGGCCGACGAGCGAGCGGTTCATCTCCTCCGGGAAGGGGGACCAGCGGTCATACGTGCGCAGCCCTGCCTCCACGTGGCCGACGGGGATCTTGGTGTAAAATGCGGCGAGTGCGCCGGCAAACGTCGTCGTGGTGTCGCCGTGGACAAGCACAATGTCCGGCTGCACCTCGCTGAGCACGACGCGCATCCGCTCGAGCACGCGCGTCGTGATCGCGGTCAGGTCCTGCCCCTGCTGCATGATGTTCAGGTCATAATCCGCCCGGATGCCGAAGCAGTCCATAACGGAGTCGAGCATTTCCCGGTGCTGCGCTGTGATGCACACGATGCTCTCAATCTCGGGGTGCTTTTGCAGCTCAAGCACGAGCGGTGCCATTTTGATCGCCTCCGGCCGGGTGCCGAAAACGGACATGACTTTAATGCGTTTGCTCATCGTTGACCTCCTGTGCGGGCGTTTCGGCAGCTGCGGCGTCTTTTTCCTGTTTGGCCGCTTCGGCTTCCGCCTGCGCGTCCGCTGCGGCTTGTGCCTCCTGCAGCTCCACGTCGATGTGGTGCTTGTGTACGCTCTTGCGGATGAAGGCGCACACGACAAAGCCGATCAGCAGCGCGAGGACGAGCAGTGCGATGCGGATGGAGCCCTTCGTCGTGAGCACGACGGCGGCGAGGCCGAGCGTGGCGCTGATGGCGTAGAGGATCGCGACGGCCTGCTTCTGGTTCAGACCGAGATCCATGAGCTTGTGGTGGAAGTGACCGCGGTCGGCGTGAAACGGGCTCTGCCCGTGCAGGATGCGGCGGCAGAACGCGAAGAGCGTGTCCGACAGCGGCACGGCCAGCGCGAGCACCGGCACGACAAACGTGACGATCGCGTAGAACTTGAACAATCCGAGCACCGACACCGTTGACAGCACGTAGCCGAGCAGCAGGGAACCGGTGTCGCCCATGAAAATACGGGCGGGGTTGAGGTTGTAGGGCATAAAGCCGATGCATGCGCCGGCGAGCGCTGCGACGATGAGCGCCACGTTCGGCTCCGACACGAGCAGCGCCACGACCAGAATGGTCACGCAGCTGATGGTCGACACGCCGACGGCCAGACCGTCAAGCCCGTCAATGAGGTTGACGGAGTTGGTGATGCCGACGATCCACAGCACGGTCAGCGGAATAGCGAGCCAGCCGAGGACGATGGCCTCCTGGCTGCTGAATACGTTCGGGTTCGACACGACGTTGATGACCACGCCGTGCAGCACGACGATGACGGCGGCGAGGATCTGGATCAGAAACTTCGTCCACGCGCGCAGGGAGATGATGTCGTCGATCACGCCGGTGATGACGATGATGATCGACCCGAGCAGAATGCCGCGCACCTCCTGCGTGATGTCCACGAACAGGAGCATCGACACGATGAAGCCCAGAAAAATGGCCAGACCACCCATACGGGGGATGGGATGATCGTGCACGCGCCGGGCCTCGCCCGGTACATCCATGGCGCCGAGTTTTTGCGCCAGGATCTTGACGACCGGCGTCAGCGCAAAGCTGACCACGAACGCGATGAGGATCGCAAGCATGACTTTGATCCAGACAGCAGTGTTAAGAAACATGAGAACCGTTCTCCAATAAGATAAGTATTATTTGGTGACGAAGCCGACCTTCTTATAGACCTTGCGCAGCGTTTTGTTGGCGATGTAGGACGCCTTTTCCGCGCCGGCTTTGTAGACGCTCTCGAGATAGGCCTTGTCCTTGAGCAGGCGCTCGCTCTCCTCGCGGATGGGGCGCAGCGTCTCCACGACGGCCTCGCCGACGGCGGGCTTGAACGCGCCGTAGCCCTTGCCCTCGAATTCCGCCTCAATGGCCTCAAACGTCTTGCCGGTGCAGGCGGCGTAGATGCTCATGAGGTTCGACACGCCGGGCTTGTTCGCCAGATCGTAGCGCACGCAACGCTCGGTGTCGGAGTCCGTGACGGCCTTTTTGAACTTGCGCATGATGACGTCCGGCTGGTCGAGCAGGTACACGGTGCCGTTGGGGTCCTTGTCGGATTTGGACATTTTGTTTTCCGGCGATACAAGACTCATGACGCGCGCTCCGACCTTCGGAATGTACGGCTCGGGGATCTTGAACACGTCGCCGTAGATGTTGTTGAAGCGGGTGGCCACGTCGCGGCAGAGCTCAACGTGCTGCTTCTGGTCGCTGCCGACGGGGACGTAGTCCGGCTGATAGAGCAGAATGTCCGCCGCCATCAGGGCGGGGTAGGTGAACAGGCCGCCATTGATGTTCTCGGCATTCTTGGCGCTTTTATCCTTGAACTGCGTCATGCGCGAAAGCTCGCCGAACATGGTGTAGCAGTTGAGCACCCAGCCAAGCTGGGTGTGCGCGGGCACATGGCTCTGGATGAAGAGTGTGTTCTTTTCCGGGTCGAGGCCGCAGGCGATGTATTGCGCGAGCTGCTCGATGGTGCGGCGGCGCAGATCGGCGGGGTTCTGCCGCACGGTGATCGAGTGCAGGTCGGCCATGAAATAATAGCAGTCAAAGATCTCGGCGCGCTCGCTCCAGTTCTTGATCGCGCCCAGATAGGACCCGAGCGTCAGATCGCCGGAGGGCTGGATGCCGGAGAGCATGACTTTTTTTGCAGTTTTTTCTTCCATTTTTTATTACTTCCTTAACTGTCGTGCTGAAAATTCGCATTTGTTTGAATATTGTACCACAACCGGTGGTGGAATACAACACAGAAAGTTCCTTGACAATCCATGCGATGTAAAATAAGATATAAATAATTATGGTTTATCTATCCGGAGGATACAGAGAATATGAAAGATCAAAAGTGGTTTGAAGACATGGAGCAGCGCATCCCGCACGGCGAGGTGCGCACCCGTTTCGCGCCCAGCCCAACGGGCTATATGCACGTCGGCAATCTGCGCACGGCGCTGTATACGTACCTGATCGCGCGGCACGCCGGCGGTAAGTTCATTCTGCGCATCGAGGACACCGATCAGGGCCGCTATGTGGAGGGCGCGGTCGATGTCATTTACAGCACCATGCGCGCCTGCGGCCTGACGCATGACGAGGGCCCGGACGTCGGCGGTCCGGTCGGCCCGTATATCCAGACCGAGCGGCGGGGACTCTATAAAGAATACGCCGAGCTGCTCATCGCGCGCGGCCACGCCTACCGCTGCTTCTGCGATAAGGACGACGCTGCCGAAGAAAATGTTTCCGACGGCACGGTCATCCACAAATACGACGGCCGCTGCTCGCGCCTGAGTGAGGAAGAGATCGCGGCCAATCTCGCGGCCGGCAAGCCCTACGTCATCCGCCAGAAGATCCCGCGCGAGGGCAAGACCACGTTCCACGACGAGATCTTCGGCGACATCACGGTCGATAACGACACGCTCGACGACCAGGTGCTCATCAAGCGTGACGGTCTGCCGACGTATAACTTCGCCAACGTCATCGACGACCATCTCATGGGCATCACGCACGTCGTGCGCGGGTCGGAGTATCTGTCGTCCACGCCGAAATATAACCTCCTCTATGAGGGCTTCGGCTGGGAGATCCCGAAGTATATTCACTGCTCGCCGGTCATGCGCGACCAGCACAACAAAATGTCCAAGCGCCACGGCGACCCATCGTATGAGGACCTGATCGCGCAGGGCTACCTGTCGGAGGCCGTGGTGAACTATGTGGCGCTGCTCGGCTGGGCGCCCGGCGGCGAGCGGGAGATCTATTCACTACCCGAGCTCGTGGAGGCGTTCGACATCAAGGGCATCTCCAAATCCCCGGCCATCTTCGATATCGACAAGCTGAAGTATTTCAACAGCGAGTATATCCGCGCCATGACGCCGGAGCAGTTCGCCGCCGTGGCCGCGCCCTATATCCGCCAGACGGTGAAAAACCCTGCCATCGATCCCGCGCAGATCGCGCCGCTGCTGCAGCAGCGCTGCGAGGTGCTCACGGACATTCCGGAGAAGGTGGATTTCTTCGATGCGCTGCCGGAGTATGACATCGCGCTCTATACGAACAAGAAGTCCAAGACCGATCCCGCCGTCTCGCTCGAGATGCTCAAAACGGTGCGCCCCGTGCTCGCCGTGCTCCCGGCGTGGGACGATGAGACGCTGCTCGCGGCCATGAAGGATCTGGCCGAGCGGCTGGAAGTGAAAAACGCGAAGGTGATGTGGCCGGTGCGCATTGCGGTGTCCGGCCGCGCGGTGACGCCCGGCGGCGCGGTGGAGATCTGCCGCATCCTCGGCCGGGACGAGACCCTGCGCCGGATCGACGCCGGCATCGCCAAACTGGAAGGATGAGCGGCATGAAAAAACGCACGGGCGTGGAGCGGGCGGTCATCGTCATGGCCGTCGTGGTCGTGTTGCTCGCGATCACGCTGATCGTGGTCAATGCGGCCGGCATCCGCATCCATAAGCCGGCGCCGGAGACCCCGGTCGAGACGAATCTGCCGCAGTTCCCGTTTTCCGACGAGCCGGAGCTGATCCTCGGCAGCGGACAGGCCCCGTCGCGCGACGCGCAGCAGGCAGTTTCCGTCGGCGGCGAGGACAAGACCATGCAGCTCGTCAACGGCTCGTTCGCACAGCGCGGCGGCCCGGATTTCTCGCTGTATCTGGACACTTCCGTGTTCCTGAGCACGGAGATGGACGGCAAGTGCTGCTTTGCCCGCGCGGATGATGCGAGCATGGACGCCTATCTGGAGATCGGCTATCACCCGGGCGCGGATGCGCAGACGCTCGCGGGCACGATCCTCAATGACTACGGCACCATTGCGACCACGGAGGCGCTCGGTCAGGTCCAGCTCGGCGGCCTGAACGCCTACGGCGTCAGCGGCGCCACGGTGCAAAAACAGCTCGAGGCATACCTGATCCCGACGGCGGACGGCTGCATTTCGGTCGTACTCAGCCGGGCGGGGACGGCGCCGGCGGGCTGGTATGAGAGCCTGCTTGCCTCGGCGCAGACGCTGCAGATCACCGGCTGAGAAAAATTGCACATCAAAACCACCCTTTCCGGCAACACTAGTCCGGAAGGGGTGTTTTGCTATGAAGAAAAAAACACGCGTGCTCATCATTTCCTATACGGCGGCGCTCGTCGCGGCGCTCGCGATCGGCCTGATCGCCTGCCGCACGGACGCCAACCGCCGCCAGACGGCCATGGACGCCAATTACCGCCACGCTTACGGTGAGGTGCTCAACGCCGTGCAGGAGCTTGACAGTTCTCTGCAAAAGAGCCTGTACGCAACGACGGCGGCCATGGAGTGCACGGTCTGCACGGACATCTACAGCAATGCGCAGACGGCGGAAATGGCGCTCGGCGTGCTGCCGGTCAATTCCCATTCGCTCGAGCGCATCGCGCGCAATATCGCCCTCGCCGGAGACTATGCGTGCACGCTCTCGCGCAATGCGGCGGAGGGCAGAACGTTCACGTCCGAGGAGCTGGAGCACCTGCGTGCTTTTTCCGACGCCACGACGCAGCTGAGCACGCAGCTCGCGGCGCTCGGCCAGTCGCTGTATGACGGCGCGGTCACGACGACGGCGCATGTGCGCAGCACGGAGTCGCTGGAGAATCTGGGTCTGGTGACGGATCTGTCCGATACGCTCGAGGAAGAGCTTGCGGCGCTGGCCGATTCGTTTGAGGAACTGCCGCTTCCGATCGCGGACGGCAGCTATCAGGTGCGCACGGCGGCGGACTACGCCATGCTGGCGGGCCGCGGCGAGGTCACGGAGGCGCAGGCGCAGGCTACGGCTGCGGCCTTTCTGGACATGGATGCGGCGCGCCTGCAGGTGACCGGCCGCTCGGAGGGTGCCGTGCCGTGCTGGAACTTCGACATCGACGACGGGGACGACACGTCCTATATCGCGGTCACGGTGTCCGGCGGGGAAGTGCTGCGCTATTATTCCTCCTGCGCCGGCGGCGATCCGGCGCTTTCCTTCGATGAGGCGGTGAAGGCGGCCGCGGCGTTCCTGCGCGCGCGCGGCTATGACGGCATGCGCCTGATCGACACGGAGGACGCGGGGCAGTCGCTCATCTGCACGTTCTGCTATGTGCAGGACGATGTCCTGTGCACGGCGGATCAGCTGCGCGTGCGCGTCCGGCTCGATGACGGGGCGGTCTGCGGCTTTTCGTCGTCGTCGTATCTGGACACGCACCGGGCGCGCACGCTCCCGGCGGACACCATCGGCACCGAGGCAGGACAGGCGGCCGTGCCGGACGCGCTGCAGGTCGTGGATGCGCGCACGGCATTTCTCCGGCTCTACGGCGCGCGCGAGACGCTGTGCTATGAGTATCTGTGCGAGACGGACGACGGGCAGCGCTGCGTCATCGCCGTCAATGCCCGCACCGGGCAGCAGGAGCGCATCCAGACATCGGATCTGTCCGGCGGGGTGCAGATGCAGTTTTGACAAGTCCGGAAGAGGGAGAGCGGAAAGCTCTCCCTCTTGACGAAAAATTCCGAACAGTGTATGATAGAAAAAACAAATGCGTATCAGATCTTTACATATTGGAGGCTTCCTATGAGCGTCATTCCCAAGATTACCTGCCGGCGCTGCGGGCGCGAGTATTCCGGCCTGCGCAGCCGCTGTCCATATTGCGGCACGAGCCGCAGCAGATCCGCGGAGCGTATCCCGCTGCGCACGTCCAGTGAAAATGCAGGCACTCCGGCGGCAGAGCACGCCGCGGTCAATACGAAGTGGCAGATGCTCTTCGGCGGCATTTTGCTCATCGCGGTCGTTGCGGCCGTCATCGTGCTCATCACCGTGAGCCTGAACGCCGGCAAAAACGCTTCGGCTTCCGCCGAGCCGACCCCGCCGGCAACGGTGTCCAGCGCCGCGCCGGTCACTACGCCGACCCCGACCCCGACGCCGACCC
>PPYE01384887.1_pt1 | contig 36263 bp, 40 predicted proteins | sample 1559881 | NCBI WGS metagenome assembly PPYE01 (sample SAMN08240022, study PRJNA423297) | Human gut metagenome, whole genome shotgun sequencing project.
TGCCTCCCTTGTCGCGGATGGCCTGCGCCACGGCTTCGCCGGTTTCGGGCGTGCGGTTGCTTACCACGACGGTGGCTCCAGCTTCGGCAAGCAGTTCGCAGCAGGCACGGCCGATACCGTTGCCGCCGCCGGTGACGACGGCCACCTTGCCCGTGAGATCGAATAATGGTTGTATGGACATAACAGTAACTTTTAATCGGCATTGTATATGCGATTTCCATCAATGGCTGCAAACACCGATTGGCCGCTCTGCGGGAGCAGACTCAACCTCTCCGAAGAGTTTCCGGAGTAAACTCCGTTTCTGCAGTGACGATTCGGCAATCTACAGCAACGCGATTGTCCTTGCCGCCGAACGCAGTTTCAGCTGGACGAATCAACAAATGATGTCAAACCGGCTAATTCCCGGAATAATGAAAATCGTATATAGCCGCCTTTTTATTAAGTTGAAAGATCCAGCATATTATACGTTTTCTAAAATAATAAAAAAGATTCAGTTAGACAAAAAAGGAGGCGAAATAAATCTCGCCTCCGCGACCATTGGAAATTAAGCGTATTGGATCAATTTCCAAGTCACTGCTTTACCTGAATAAGGCGGCATGGTATTGCCTTTAGCAATAGGAGCAGTGGTCGTAGGATACCCTACAACTGCCCACACACCACTTTCAGGGCAATTCTGCCCCGTCTTAGCAGTAGTACCTAATGGACATCTCATAAGAATGAAATTTTGGGTTAATATTCGTAGGACACCTCGCCAGTCCTACTTTGGCGACTCCTTTGAGTTAAGACAAGTTCCCGTTGATTGACAAGCGAAACAGGATCTACCGACCCAAAAATTCGAATCCTCCGTCATAAATCGCTCCGGACTCAAACTCAACTGTGATTTGATAGGAGCTCACCCCCAGATCCGATACGTCGAGTGTGGCGGCCTTGTTGGTGAAGACAACCATATCCGTCAAATAGTCTCCATTTTCACCAGAAATCGTAATATACGCCATATCACAATTTTCGGGGGAATAGAGCGTCATATTGTTACCGTCCGCAGTAAATTCTACGTTAAGAGGTAACTTGATGCTACGAACCCCCTTATCTGTCCGCTTTTTTTCCAAATAAACAGAATGGATTTTCGGCTGCTTCGATTGCGCATTGCCCTCCAGCCAGGCTCCTGTTCCAAAGCTGCAGAGTGTAATCAGTAAAATGAATTTGTTCATAATCAACAATTATGTAGGTTTTATAATTACAAAATTAGACCACAAGGGCGGTTCGAGGATAAAAAATGCAACGCTAAAATCTTTCATCACGGATTTGTAATAGTTTAATATACAGCAAAATAAAAGCTGAAGGATTTATGAAAATCTTTCAGCCTTTCGTGGAGTGTATTAATGTGCTATCTATCAGCCTCTTTCACTTATAGCTTAATGCGATGGTTCATATTAGCTTATTGTTCAGTATCTTATGGTAATTTCTGGATGAAAAACTCTTTGTCGGGAGCTTCAGACATGCTAATACGGGTTTTTAATCTCGATTTCCGCGTATATATGTTAGTCACCGAATCATTCATTAACACGCTGATAATTTGTGTTGAGAATCCGGCATACATATAACAAAGCAGGTCTATATCAGCAGGCTTGAGTTTTGGAAATTGATCCCGTAATTTTATAACGATATCTTCATTTACCGTATTAACAATCATTTCCAAATCGCGCTTGGTCGCGGGATCAGATGAAAGATTTGTAAAAAAGGTTTTCACCTGCTTGTAAATAGCCTCTTGCTGCGCTTTGGTATTCGTTCGTTCATAAAAGGCCCGGCCCAACTGATCGAGTATCTCGAAACGAGATAATACCAATTCCTTCAACTGTCCTTCTTTGTCAGTAAGACGTTCGATGATACGGTCTTTGGATGCCCGAATATTATCGATAACCGACATATAACGTTCCATTTGTTCCTGCTTACGTTTCATACGCTGTCGATAGAAGTAGATCAGTAATCCTGCGACTATGACTATTAAGACTCCGGCAATTATTTCCATGAAGGTGCGAACTTGCAGACGATATCTTGCAAAAGCAGTCTGTTCTTTATAAAATCTCCCCTCGGCAACTGTTGCGGACTGAGATATTACCATTCGTGATACAGAGTCACTTAATCGGACATATTCATTAATTAAATCTGCCGCTTTTGTCGAATTTCCGGCGGCCAATTCAATCTGCAAGGATAAATATGTGAGTTGTGCATCCTCCCGAATATCTGCCGTCAGCCCTGAAGCAATGTTGAAGTAATACCGCGCACTGTCGATTTGATGTTGTAGATAATATGCTTTGGCTAATATTATGTATTCGTAAATCGACAAGTCATTGGGAAACAGTTGCTCTATTTCCTGGACGGCTCGTAAGGCTTCGGAATAATCACCTTCGTTTACATATATGGTTCCTAAATTACTTAAACATGCCGCAATGATACTCTCATCCTTGTACTTTCTTGCCAGATTTAATGCTGAGACATAGAATTTCACAGCATTTCCATTATCCCCTAAGCTGGAATATGCATTTGCGATATTAAGCATCGCACTGTTCTGAAATATTGGATTGGGTAATCTGTTCCATGCATTATATGCCTTTTGATAATACTCCAACATTCCTCTGTAATTCATTTGCTCGGAATAAACTTCTCCGATACGGGTATATACCAATCCCAGATAATAATGTTCATGGGCTGAGAGGGCATACTTTTCCGCTGTCAGATAGTGATGGATGGCCTGCTGCAAATCTCTGACATTTTGGTAGATACGACCATAATGATAATTGACCAAGAACAGAATAGAATCGGCATAGATACGCTTGTTATAATAGCGATATGCAATCTGCAGCAACGAATCATTGTCTGAATCGATATAATTTTTATCGAGCGCCTGCGAATACAGCAGCGCATATCTGGCCTGTGTGGCTTTTCGGGTAATACTTTCCGGATCGATTCCCCGAAGGATGGTGAGCGCGCTGTCCGGCTCTTCCCGTATGAGTGTCGCCGCCGCTTGCAAATGCGCGTGGAGTTGTCCGGGCTCTTGCACACACCCAATACAACTCAATAATAAAAATAATATTGTCTGGATTCTCAACGTCACCATATCTAATTCTCGAATCTGTAAATTGCCATATCTATCTCCGATATCTGTCTTTGAAAATAGATAAAAAAGAAATGCCATCCAAATACAATTTCACTTATGTGCATTGCTGATACATGGATTACACCTTTTTTATCTCCGAATTATTTTTTGCAAATATACTTTTTCTCTCGGTTGCCGTCGGTGAAGATAAGCCCGGGACGGTCCGCTTCGCGTCCCTCTCCGGCTCCGGGTCGGAAAAATCATCCTCGCCTGCGCTGCGGTATTTTTCCTTCCCTGCACCTGCGCCACGGGCTTATGAATCTTCCCGAGGCAACCGATCCATTCGGGATAAAAAGCCTCATAACATATTATTTATTGCCTGTGCAATCCAAATAAGATAAAGATTGTGCGGGCGTCAAAGACGTGAGACACACGGTAAAAACTGTTCGATGTTATGCAGACTATGAAATCAGATTCGAAATCGAAGAAGAGCGGCAAAGGTGCAGCTGCGGCAGCAATCGTTCCGGTCGCTGTTGCTCCGAAAACGCAGGAGCAGACCCCCGCTGAAACTGCCGCAACGCAGGATTCGGGTGCCAAGATACAGGCCTCGGTTGCCCCAACGGCACCTGCGAAACCGGAAGAACCGATGGTTCAGCTTCTGGACCTGAACAAGATCGTCAACAGCGACTATAACCCGCGCAAGGATTTTCGTGAGGAGACGTTGCTGGAGCTTTCCGAGAGCATTCGACAGTCGGGCGTGCTGCAACCGATCTGCGTGCGCCCCAAGGACGAGGGCTTCGAGATCGTTTACGGTGAGCGCCGCTACTGGGCGGCCGCGATGGCGGGGCTGAAATACATTCCGGCCCTTGTCCGGGAGCTTACGGACGCCGAGGCCGAGGATGCTGCCATCACGGAGAACCTGCAGCGCGAGGACGTGAAACCGCGCGAGGAGGCTGCGGCCTATAACAAGGCCATCCAGTCGGGACGCCATACCATCGAGTCGCTGGTGGGTAAGTTCGGCAAGTCGGAAGCCTACATCCGCTCGCGGTTGAAACTGTGCGAGCTGATCGACGCTCTGGCCGAGATGCTTGACAAGGAGGATATTTCGGTAGGCGTCGCCACCGAGATCGCCAAATACCCCGCGGAGATCCAGCAGGAGGTCTACAACGATCATTTCGCCGAAGGGTGTTACAACTCGTGGAAGACGGCACGGATCAAGGACATCGCCCGACGGCTCTACGAGCGTTACATGACCAAGTTGGAAAGCTACAACTTCGATAAGACGGAGTGCCTTTCCTGCCAGCACAATACGGCCAATCATGTGCTGTTCCGGGACGAATGTGCAGGGGGCTGCGCCGGCTGCCAGAACCGGGAGTGCATGATCCGCAAGAACGAGGAGTTCCTCGTGCAGAAGGCGCTGAAGCTGCTGAAGGACGATCCCCGCACGACGCTTGCCACGGCCGGAGATACGCCCGCGGCGGTCCTTGAAGCCCTTGAAAAGGAGGGTTACCATGTCGAGGAGCTGGAATACTACATCAATTATTACGATAAGGCTCCTCAAATGCCCGACGCTCCGCAGGCTGAAAATTATGTGTCGGAAACGGACTTTGCCGAGGCTCAGAAGAGGTATGAAGCCCGGATGGCTCGCTTTGCGGAACAGACGCAACAGCTGGAGTTTGACATTTCGGAAGGGCGCGTGCGCAAATACGCTGTCATCGGCAATCTCGACATCGAGTTCCGCTACGAGGAGCTCGAGGACGAGGAACGGGAAATGACGGTAAACGAGGGGCAGGACGATGAGCGCAAGGTCTTCGTCACCGTTGTTCCGCCCTCTCCGCTGGAAGGGCTGTTGCAGCAGGATCGCCGTAACCGGGAAATCTGCTACGAACATATCACGACCGATATGAAGCGGGTCTTCCTCGATGTGAAGGTTGCGAACAAGCCCTTGCAGAAGGAGGAGCAGCAGATGTTCCACTACGCCGTGATGCAGCGCGTGATGAGCGACTCGAAACTCCGTCAGTGCGGGTTCCGGCCCAAGGAAGGCTCTTACCTGACCGACAGTGAGCAATTTGCTGCGGCGGGACGCATTACGGTCAAGCAGCAGGCGGCGCTGATCCGCGCATATCTGGTGGACTACTTCCGCTCGGCAGCTCCGGAGTACCGCTGCACGGACGAAACGCTCCTGACGGGAATGATGTGCCGCTTCGCGGATATGAACTTCACGGAGCAGAGCCAGAAAGTGCAGCAGGAGTATCTGAAAGTCTACGAGCGCCGCAAAGCCCGTCTTCAGGAGCAGATCGACGCCTTGCATGCGAAAGCCGAGGCCGAGGAGATGGCGGTCTCGATGCAGGAAACTCCGGACTTCGAACCGGAGCAACAGCCCGAAGAGCCGGAAGTACAGCCGGATGAGACGCCCGATGCAGCGCCGCAGCCGCTGATTATTCCGGTGGACCCGGAGATCGAACCCGATACGCGGATGCCCGAAGAGATGAAAGCGGCGGCATAGCAACTGATGTAGATATTAACCGACGGGATGGTGTCGAACCATCCCGTCTTTTCATTTCCCTACTATGAAAATACGAATTGACCGCCTTATCTGGCATGGCTGCGAATATGGCAAGCGACAGCTCACTAAGCTGCAACGACGATTCTCGGATGGATGCAAGAACCCTTACCGCTGCGCGGAGTGCGGTTCGAAAAACATATTCTACCGGGTGTGGTTGGACGGCAACACCTATGAGGCAGACTCGTTGCCCGACGACAGTGAGGATTTGTGGTGCGAAGCGTGTGCGGAACATACCGATCAGGTTCGGGAAAGCGAGCTGATGAGCGGCACGGTCGAACCGTGGTGGCGGGACGGCACGACGGAAGAAGATCGGGCGATTATCACCGGTCTGAATCCGGAGAATTTCAGCTCGAAAAATGATCGCAAGGCTTTCCACGACACCTGTAACATGTGGTGGCGCAGCAAGACGAACGACGAGAAGATCCGCATCTGGAACGCCTGCCGCCCGCCTGTAAGTGAATATTGCTATTAAAGTCCTACGACTATGAATCAAACGATTATCGACACGATCGCTCCGCGGCTGACGGAGCTCGTGATAAAGAAAATAGAGACCCTTACGGGCGACTGGCAGAAGCCGTGGATCGCCGACATGACGCACGGCCTTCCGCGCAACCTGCGCGGCACGCCTTACCGCGCGGGCAACGTACTTATACTGTTGTTCCTCTCGGAGATCATGGGCTACCGTACGCCCGTCTTTATGACCTTCCGGCAGGCCAAAGAAGAGGGGCTGAATATCCGCAAGGGCTCGGATGCCTTTCCGGTCTATTTCTGGAAGATGTACGTCCGCCATAAAGAGACCCGGAAGAAAATCGAGTTGGCGGAATACTACCGCTTGCCGAAGGAGCAGCAGAAACACTACGACCTGATTCCCGTCATGCGCTACTACCCGGTCTTCAACCTCGACCAGACGGACATGCAGGAGCGGCAGCCGGAACGCTATGCGCAGCTCACGGCGAAGACCGAGCCGAAAGACTATTCGGACGGTCTGGCATGCGGCTCTATGGACCGGATGCTGGAGCGGCAGTCGTGGCTCTGCCCCATTCGGCTCGAGTACGGAGATCGGGCGTTCTACTCCCCGTCGCTCGATCGGATCACCTGCCCGCTGAAGGAGCAGTTCCCTTCCGGTGCGGAATTTTACGGAACGCTCCTGCACGAAATGAGCCATTCGAGTGGTACACAGGAGCGCCTCGGCCGGAAGTTCGGCTCTCAGCGGGGCGATACGGACTATGCCCGCGAGGAGCTGGTTGCTGAACTTACGGCGGCTTTGTGCGGGGCGCTGCTGGGCTTCGCCACGACGCCCCGCGAGGAGAATGCCGCCTACCTGAAAGGCTGGCTGGAGGAGCTGCAGAAAGAGCCGACCTACCTGTTCGAGATCCTCACGGATGTAAACCGGGCCGTGCGGATGATCTCCGAGAAATTGGAAGGTACAGAACCGACAACTGAGGACGAAGCGCCCGCCGAAGCCGCCTGAGATACAACTATTGTCAAACCGAGCCCTGCGACCGGGAGGTTGCAGGGCGCTTTTGTTTTATCCGATTATGATACAGATTAAAAGTAAGCCTTATAGCGTGGCGGCGTTGCAGCCGCTGAACGCTGCATACAACGCCGAACACCACCTGACACAAGCGGACGCAGACCGTGTAAACGCCCTTGTGATGCACATCGGGAACACCCGTTCTGCGCGAGTTCCGAAAGCCGGGGATCGGATCCTCTATACATCCCGTGCCGGAGATTATTCGGAAGATGCCCGCATCGACCGCGTGAATGACGACGGCACGCTGGCGGTGCATGTCGTGTCGTTCATTCCGTTCGTCGCCCCGACGGATGACGGCGTGTGGTGCGTGGCCGGCGGAGGGCCGCTCGTCGATATAGCACCTTCAGAGACCCGCTACGCCGGAACGGCGCGTGTGGAGTTCCAAATCTGGGGCCATGACGGGCCCTGCGGGAACGGCGCCGTCCGCTTCGAAGCATGTGTGAGCGTGTGGGAATACAAGGAGGCGAATCCGCTCTACGGGGATTTCACGACGAAGCATTGGCGCAAGCTCGACCTGTACCGATTCCCGGAGCGAACGGATGGCGACCTCTACCGCGGCGCGTGTATCTCGTTCGGCTCGGACGAGGAACTGGAGCAGTTCGTGGCGGACTATGAGGGCAAGCTCTTCCGGGCGCCGGTGCCGAACCGGATTATTCTCTGGTGCTATCGGGACGAGCTGAAGGCCGTAACGCAGCAGGAGTGGGATACGCTCGATGCTCCCGTTTCGCAGCGGCGTATCTACAACGCTCCGCAGCCGGTAAAACTCGTCAAAGACCACGAGCGACACACGACCATCTGCTACTATGTCCGTCCGGACTTTTCCCATAAGTAACCAACATCTTAATTATCTATTTCTATGAGTCACATGATCATAAAACGCATTACGATAACACCCGATCAGCGGGTGATGGTATGCATGGCGGCGAACAACATCCGTCCGCTCAATTTCCGCTACAGCGAGATCGAATCTCTGACTGAAACGCTCCGCACGAAAGGCCGTCCGACGCTCGAACTGGAGCTCTTGTCGCTCTTCTTTTACAGAACATGGCAGGGCCATAATCGCTACTCACGGGCTGTCGCCTATATGCTGCTCACCGACCATCTGGACAGCTACGAGGCATGGGAGCGCTGCCGTGAGGACAAAGCCTACGAGCATACGTTGCTGCTGCGCATGCGCGGCTTCCTGCATTACCGGCCTGTTCCGTGCCGCTGCCATCTCGAATATCAAAGATGCCCCGTGCGGCGTATTTCCGCCGGATGCATCTCTTTATCGTGGCAGAAGCGCCGTATCTTCCAGAGTGTTCTCGAAGCACAGGCCGCGCTGGTCATTAAGGGATGGAATCCCGACAATTTCCGCATCGTCGAAGAAGAAACGAATAACGACCCCAAATCCGAAATCCGATGAAAACCTATCGTATCAACAAAAACGCCGAGCGTCTCGCTCAGGGGACGGGCTTCGCTCCCGAATTGGTCTATAATATCTCGCTGGTCCGGTTTCAGGGCCGCAACGGCCGCTGTATCGCGGCATGGACCCCGGGGATGAAGCGTCCCCGGTATGTTTACAGGGCCCACACACCGGAGGAATACGACAAAGCTATGGAGCGTATCCGGCAGGAGGCCGAGCGCTTCCGCCGCCATGACGAGGCGCAGGAAAAGGCTGCCGCGGCGTTCCGCGAATCGCTCCGTGTCGGCGAGATCCTCTACTCGTCGTGGGGCTGGGAGCAGACCAATATCGACTTCTATCAGGTCATGGCGATCCGCGGCAGCGCGGTAGACCTGCGGCAGCTCGACCAGCGAACTACCGAAGACGGCTATATGTGCGGAACGACCGTCCCGCTGCCCGATGTTTTCAAGGGCAAGACCCATACGCACCGCCTGTCGAAAAATTATATCCGCATCGACACCTGCCGCACCGCATGGAAATGGGACGGGCAGCCCCTGCGGTGCAGTTGGTACGGATAACATTACATTAAAATTGACAATGACATGAATGCTATTGAACGCATCGTTTCACTTTAACAACCAGAGCCATGAAACGGATACGCTTTAACCTCAAGTGGAAATTCCGCCAGTTATATCAACGCCTGTTCTACTGGCTCGAATGGAGATTCTCGGATGAACGCCGCGATCCGTACCGATGTAGCGAATGCGGGTCTACGGACGTGGAGATCAAAGTGTGGAGCAAACTCAACGAAGGCGGTCGCTACGGCGGAGACTGCGAGGAGTTCGACCGCAGCTACTGTAATCACTGCGACGAGCTTGTCCGGGTACGCCCAACCGATTTCTCAACAGAAGATGGCTACCGGGCATTCGTCGATGCGGGCAATAGCTGGTGGAACAAACTCTCGGACGAACAAAAAATACAATTATGGATACAAAACTAACCGACCAATCGATCGGGCCGATTTCGGCCCGACTCTGGGACTTCGTCGAGGCGAACGTCCCGAACTATCACGAGCGTGACGATGTGATGCGTCAGGCAGAACTCCAATTTTTCATCGACGGTCACGAATCTCCGGTACAAGGTATCACCCGCGAGCAGGCGCTTGCCGAACGGGACGGGATTCTTCTCCGGTTATACCATGAGGCCATCGACCATTTCACCAGTAAGCTGTCGGTTTCCATCACCGGGGCAGATGACCTGCACAATTACGCCGAAACGCTTGTGGACATCGCCTACGAAGCCGGGACGCGGGAGTTCCGCCCGACCGGCAACTCCCGCGATACGATCAGCATGATCATCGCCTGGGCGGGCGAGTTTACCCACCAAAATCAGGATACGAATTGGGGCGACAAAGAGTATCTGGACGAGATTTACGACTTCACGCAGCGAAAACTCAACGCCCATCCCAACGAAGACGATCCTGACCGGAAGTGCGACATCGCCTTTTTGGATCGCGCAACGCTGCATCGCTACGGCTATTCGACGGACGGCCTTTCGGACGAAGGGCTGCTCCGGTTGGCCGGCCTTATGGGCGACAGTTACTGCAATAGCCAGCAATTCAGCCACGACCTGCACACCGCCTGTCGGGAGTTCGGGCTGGAGCAAACCTCTTAATACGACACGATATGGTACAGCAACTATTAGACGACCTGCGGGGATATTTCGAAGCCAAATCCCCGCTGACAAAACAGGAGCAGGAACTGCTGAACCGGCTGCATGAAGGATATTTTCCCATTACATCCATTCACAGGGATGACCTTGTAGCCAAAGGGTTCGATGTGCGCGGTATTACAGATTGCGACATAAAGCGATTAGCTCGCATGATGGCTTCAGATTATTGCGAACAATTATTCTGGAGTAGTCTGGAGATCCTTGCCGAGGACGTGATGCAGTTTCCCCGGTTGCCCGAGTGTCCGCAATGCGAAAGCCTACATGTGGAATTTGATATCGAGAAAACCGCTTGCCACTGCATCCAATGCGGACAAATCTGGCATGAAGACCTCTACGTGCTGACGGAGTTTCCCGACGATACGACTCGTTTTGAGGAGAATGACATCGGTTATCCCAGCTTCGAGAGCGAAGACAACGGCGCCCGCTACGTGCCGGAATACGACTATATCCAGCAATTCAAGCAAGACCCGCCGGCCAACGCCTACTTCAAGCCCGTGCAGTGGCCTGAATCGCAGCCGCACCTGTTCCCCGACGAACCGAACGAGACGACCGACGCGCTCTGCGAGCCGATCAATGACGAGAAGGGCCGGGCCGACTTCGGCGAGCAGGCAGTATGGGTTCCTCGATGCAACCTTAAATCCTAACGCATGAAAACACAACGACTGACAACGCATTTCTTCGGCCATAAGGTCGAAGTGACACTGAACCTGCCGGACGAATGCGACAAACGCTACAAGTCCGTTCCATTTTCCATTGCGGACGATTTCTCGGAACGGATCGAGTGCGGTTCCCGAAGCGGCGAGTTCGAAAATCTGCCGGACGACGAGCTGAACACTGCTGGTGAAGGTTTTGCACTCTCCGGCAGCTGGCGCATCGTGGAGATCGACTACGAGAAGATCCACCGGGTGCTGACATGGGACTACAATTTCGCACCTGACGAGGCCCTTACCGAAGAACTGTTTATCCGTCACTTCGGCGGCAACATGGGGCGCCACTACTACGGGAAGTGGGCGCATGTCTACGACCACGACCTGCGACGGATGCTGGCCTACTTCGGAAACGACCTCCGTGAGGGTCAGCGTTTCTGCGATATGATCGCCGAACAGGTCTGCAAATACGAACAACGTCAAAAACAGGAGAATCGATGATGCTGCCATCCAACGATTCTGCTTGAAAATCTACCTTGTTTTAAGTATTAATACCTCGTAAAGCTATCTATATCTTGTCGGCTTCCGTTAAGGACGGAACGCCGTTACTGGAATATATTCATAAACAACAGTTAAACATCAGCAATAATGAAAATCATGTGTCAGGAGCACTACGACAAAGTAGTGCAGTACGCCGAAAGCATCGGCGATAGGACGTTTCAGGAGTGTCTTGAAAAGCTCCGGCAATGGGAGAAGCATCCCTCGCACCCGTGTGAAATCGAATTGTACCGCGATTTTGCACCCTATTCGTTCCTCTTCAAGCAGCGTTATCCCGACGGACGTATCGGTGTCGTCGGCGGGCTGGTCTATCACGGCCGGCCCGACCGCTCGCACTGTTTTATCCACGAGCCGTTTCACGGCTGGATGACCCACACCTGAAAAGCCGAATTACGAATTGTCGACCCCGGCCGGACACAATAAATCCGGCCGGGATTTATTTTACATATAGATATTGGCGGTCATGCAGTTCCCGGAACCTATTTCGAGGGTGCCATCTTTTGCCGGCACTTCAAATAGTTCTGCCGGGACACTATCGGGAATCGGAAAAATTCACCGAAACATATTGCTGCCGGTATGAAATTCGTTATATTTGCAAAAGACAAAAACAGTTTGATTTATGACAACGGTACACATAGAGGACAGTACGCCTGAAGGGCGTTTTCTGCTCGACCTGATTCGGAACCACAAGAGCGTGACCATCGAGCCGAAAGAGTCGGAGGCATGGGCGCAAGCCGTTGCCGCCGGGGCTGTGCCGCTGGATGATTTCAACGCAAGATTCGAGCGTGAAATTCGGGAAACCTACAAACAGTAATGCGCGAGATCATCGTTTCCGCCACGGTATTGGATAAGTTGTCCGATCTTGTGGGCTATCTCAAAAATGATATCAGGCTTTCGGAAGATGCCGCGCAGGCATATCGTAAGCGGTTCATTGCCTATATTCAAACATTCGGCGCCGAAGTCGATCATCCCCTGTGCCGTTTTAGGCGATGGTGCAAACTGGGCTATCGCTGTGCCGTATTCGAAAAACACTGGGTGCTGGCCTATGAAGTTACCGACGAGGGTGTGATCGTACAGGATATGTCCCACACAGCCATGCTCGACGACATTGCGGATTGATTCGTTCGGCGACGGTCTGCCGGATCGCTCCGTCCTGTCAGAATCTTCGTGATCTTTGCCTGTCTCATCACGACCGTATCGACGTCCCTGCCTGCGGCATTTCATGGCAGTTCCGACATATTAAAGACGATTTGCGAAAGAGCACGAACGACTATCATCGTGATAATCGTTCGTGTTCTTCGTTTCCGATAGTTCCCTGCTCCTGATTTCTGTATTCCGATGCCTATGTCTATGCAATCCTGTCCGGACGGATGTATCGTTGTCGCCGGCATGGTCCTGAAGTTGCATATCTCGTGAAAAAAGCGTATATTTATAAGGACAAATAAGATTCGGCGCATGACGATATTCGATGATTATAAAGATAATAAGGGCCGCCACAGGGTCTCGGCGACGCTGTCCGGGGCATACGACCCCGAGCAGTCCGACTGGCGGCGTTCGCGCACCTGCTTATTAACCTAATACCGAGAACAATGAAAAACACATGTCAACCTCCCGTAAGGATTCCCCCATTTTCGAACTATCTGAGAACTGCCGATATCCCCGAAGCGTGCAAGGCGGACCTGAGCCAGACCGCCAGAGAGCAGTGCCAGAGCTTCACGGCATGGACGCAATATACCGCCTCCATCGACGGAGCGCTGGGTCTTGCCGCGCAGATCGTCAGCAACACCGTCAAGGATAAGTCCGCAGCCCGCAAGATCATTTTCAGCATCGGGAGTGCATATAACGCCGTCGCGGAAGTTAACGAGCGGTTTCTGATCGCCATAGAGGACATCAACGCCGGTCTCCCTTACGCCCCCATGCCGCATCCCGATCCGCTACCTCCGTTCCCCGTGCCTACGGGCGGCGACAACGTGAAAGATGCTCTCGAAGAGGCGTGGCGGATGATAGAGCCGTGGCTGGAGAAGTCCATATCGGCGCAGCCCGAAGACTCTCCGTGGATAAAAGTCCTGCGAGGCATTACCGTGGCCTTGGCCAATATGATCGCAGACTTCGAGGAGCTGTTCAAGAAGCTATAAGCACGGCTTATATAGCCGTAATTCCGAAGCGGACCAAGGCCCGAAAGATTCATATCTTCCGGGCCTTTTTCATTTTCTATCCGATCGCACTGCGCAGGGGCTCCTGAATCCATGTATCCGCTTCTGCCAGAGGGTAGATGGGTCTTAATTCAGAGATCCGGAACTCATTACCGAACTTCGGATATCATTCATCACGCAAGAGAAGCGGGCAACACCTTTGAGAGCTGCAATAATAGCGTATTGCCCACCACGTCGGCGAAATTATGCATCGGTCTTTTTCCTGCTTTCATTGAGCTTATCCAACACTTGGCGCGTCGCCTTACGATTGATCGTCAGGTGCAGGTCGCAATGCGGGCAGGTAATCGAGCGGCCTGTGAGCTGTTCTTCGAGCGAAAGGGGAATGTAGCCGCCGCATTGCGGACAAGACATGCCGGAAGTTTTTGCGGTATCCATAAAATTGGCAGGTATTGATTATCGTGGTTTCAGATTGAAGTGAAGGGCACCTTCTGTTTGCAGTCGGATATTCGCTGCGAACTGTGCCGGACGTTTTATTTTCCGGGATCGTTCTCGGATGTGATGCGTATTATTTTCACCACGCTGTATACGCCCGTATAGTCAGCGGCGAATCCGTCGTCAGCTTTGCCCATGTCGACGACCTCCAGTTCCGCATATACCGGCGTTCCGTTTTTCGTACCCCGGGTCACTTCGTCGTACTTCTCTGCAAGCGTTCCCGTTTCATCTGCAACCCAGTAGTCGGCGGAATCCCCTTCCGGCATGAAAGAGCGCACTTCATGGCCGATAATCAGCGTTCCTTTCACGATGAAGGACTGCTTCGCGGGAGTAATGACGGAAGCCGGGATGATCTTTTGGGTTTCCGTTTCGTTTGCCTTGCGATACCTCAGAACGAGATTCCCCCGGCTGAGGATCAGACTGTCCCGTGTCAGTTTTTCGATAGTCAGCGTATCGGTGAAAGAGAGGGTCCGGCCGTTTCCGATGCTCTGTCCCGTCAGGATCAATGTATTTCCGCTCTTTTTCCATGTTTCATACCGCAGGGTCGCCATATTGACGGAAGAGGCTTTCCCTCCCGCTTCCAGAGCCATGCCTTGCAGCATATGCTCCATCCCCGGCACCGGTTCCACCCACCGGCCCTCGATATTCGTTCCCTGGCAGGCCGTCAGCATTACGGCCGTTACGATTCCGATCGTAGCGTTTAATAATGATCTTGTTGTCATATTCGAAAAAATTAAAAGCTATGTATTCATATTATTGCATTTCAAAAACAAATATACATAAAGTCGGGAGCCGAAGCAAGCGTAAGTTCGATTATGCCCAGACGAAGTGCCCAAGGCGCAGCCAGAGACAGCAAAAAAGGAGCGTACAGCTCCTTTTCTCATATTACTTTCGCCTCCAGCAATTTCCCTGCGGGAATCTCCACCGTTTGATGCCGAGCCCCGTTACGTTCGATGATCTCCCAGAGGAGCACCTTGTCGTCGGGGATGGTGAACTTCTGCAGGGCGAATACCGTCTGCTGGCCCTGATGCCCCCGCACGACTGTCGGATCGTTGCGCACGCGTCAGGCGTTCAGGCGCGCATGGTCTGCGAGGAACTTCTCCAGCCCGCTGTCCGTCAGGGGATGTCTGAGCAGTCCTTCGATTGCCGCAAGAGGGCATGTAGCTACATCGGCCCCCGCATCGAGACACTGGATAATATGCTGCGTATGACGGATCGAAGCGGCCAGCACCTGCGTTTTGTAACCATAGGTGCGGTAGACCTTCACCTGCAGCCGTGCAGGGCAGTTTCACGACGATGCGGGGATGCAGCGCTGCCAGCGCTTCACCCTCTCGCACCATTCCTTCGAAGTCGGTGGCTATGACCTCGGCGCTCACGTCCCCTTCGACGATGTTGCAAATTTCAATGTAATGACGGTTGCAGTTCTCCGTACCCCGGATGTTCTCTTTGGCCATCAGAGAAGGGTTGGTCGTCACTCCGTCCAGAACACCCAGTTCATGCGCCTTGCGGATCTGCTCCAAATTGGCCGTGTCGATGAAGAATTTCATAGTTCGATAGGTTTTAGACACCTTAAAGATACGAACAGTTTATTTGTTTTATCCGTTCGGGCGGGATTTTCGTTTCGGATATTCCGGGAACAGTATCAACCATGACAATCCGACGGCTGCCAGCAGTGACAAAATTCCCATTGTCAGAAGCAACGCTTTCAGAAATGTTTCCATGCGGATACCTATTTAGAAGATAACGACCATACTGGGAAACGGCGCCGGAGCCGTTCCGTCGCCGAAGCGCAGGCGCCCGCGTATAAACCGGATTTCACGGGTTCTGCGGTAGATGAACTCGTGGAAATAACGGGTGTCTGTCCGGGCGGGGATAAGCAGCACGACCGTCGTTCCGGGTTTGCGGGACTCGCGCCAGCACTTGAATACCCAATCATAAATCGCCCTTCCGTAAGGCGGATTGCAGAAAACCGTCTCTCCGCCCCAGTCCTGCTCCAACCCGTTGTCCGCTATGGTGTAGAACTTTCCGCACTTTGCATTCCCGGCTGAGGCGCAAGGATCGAGGGTGAAATGAAATTCTGCGTCGAGGGCGTCGAAGAACGCCTGCGGGGTCGCCCAATCCATCTTAACGGATGAGAACAGGGCCGGATTCAGTCGTTTCATCACCTTACAGCAGTTTCGCATCCAACAATTCTTTGGCCGGAATCTCTACCGTCTGATGCCGGGCGCCGTTCTTCTCGATGATCTCCAGCAGGAGCACCTTGTCGTCTGGGATGGTGAACTTCTGCAGGGCGAATACCGTCCGCTGGCGCTGATGCCCCCGCACGACCGTCGGGTCGTTGCAGACGCGCAGGATGTCGAGCGGGGTCTGTTGCTGCGCCGTGCGCTTTGCGAGTTTGCGGTCGGCGACGATGAACTGCCGGGCATCGACCTCGAAGGAGATGTTCGTCTCGTTCGAGATCATCGTGTGGATGTAGATCACGTCGTTGTGGACATAAATACCCAATACCTCGACCCCGATGCCGTACTTCTTCGTGCGGATGCCTTTCACGTCCATGCGGTTCTGGCGGTAAATATCGCTCAATACCCGCTTCACGGTCGCGGGCTTCTCGCGGCCCACTTCCTGCAATAATACCCGCTCTTCGGCCGGAGCGGGTTCCGGCTGCGAGGAACCGCTTTCGACGGCTGTCTGTTTCGGTGCCGATATGTTGATGGTCGAGACGGCCGGATTCTCGGCGTAATGCACGTCGAACGAAAAGAATCCTCCGTCTTCGGTGATGACCGTCAGATTGGTCTCGGTGGTAAAGTTCCGCACAGCCGCTTTCACGCGCACGACATTCCCGGCCCCGTCGGCCTTTCCGGCGATGATGTCCATCGAACCGATGTCGATGTAGGTCACGGGCGAGGGGAACAGGATATGCACGGTCTTCGAAAACCCCGCTTCGATGCGCAGGGGCCGAATCTCCGCAGGCGCTTCCGGCGCCGTCTGCGCCGTAACCTGCGCCGCCGCCATCATAGCGGCGATAAGTGTCAGATAAATCAGATCTCGTTTCATAATTTATTGTTCTTTTGAAATCAGTAACAGTCGATGGTTGGCTTTGAGGGTGATCTTCACCTCGCGGAGTTTCTCGGCAATGTATCGGGACGACGCCTGCAACCCGCCCTGCGCCACGGTCGACAAGACCTGCTGCCCGGCCGAGTGGGTTACGCTGACGCTCGTTCCGGCGGTCTGTCCTACGGACGCCAGCGCATCCTTGAGAGCTGTACGTTCGCGGGAGTTGGGGACGTTGAGCCCCGGCTGTCCGTCGAGATCATATGCCGAGGCTTCGACTGCGAAGATGCGCCCATTGTATTCTACGGACGACACCGTGACCTGCAGGCGCATCCCGGAGATCGTGGCTGTGCCGTATACCGGCGTGTTGCGGGGAATTACCACACCGTCGATGCGCACGGCTTCCAGAAGCCGCAGACGCACGGTGCTCCCGGCGCGGATCACTTGTGTCGCCGCGACGCAGGCCCTCACGGTCGGAGCGTCGCTTGCGGCCATACGTCCCTCGGCTGTCAGGAATCCGAGGTTACGCTCGGCGGTGAAGTCCGCCCGCGGATCGAGCGTCGAGGCTTCGACCTCGCCCTCCCGCACGGGCCGCATCACGGAGATGCGGCCTTTGGATTTACTTACGTTGTCCGTGCTTTGCGCTCCGCCGCCGAGATACTTCTGCGCCAGCTTGTATTGCTCCTCGGCTAGCGCCAAAGGGTCGGGCTGCCGGCGCTCGGCGTCGAGCTGCGACTGCAGGACCGCGACCTGCTCCTTCAGGGCTTCGACCTCGGCGTTACGGGGCGGAGTGGCGTAGAATCCCTGCACCTGCCGCTGCATGGCCCGGTTGGCCTCGGCAGCCCGCAGCGCGGGGTTGTCTGCGGGAGCGGACTCCTCGGCGGGTTTAAGCCCGTCGTCCAAGAGCGAGAAGGAGTTGTCGCCGAGGGTCGCCATCCGCTTGTTCTGCTGCTCCTCGCTGCGGAGCTGCTCGGACGCCTTCTGCTTGTCGCCCTCGATCTTCTGCGCTTTGCCTTCCGGGACCGTCGTGTTGATCCCTGCGGCCCCGTCCTTTTGCTCTGCGGGTGCGGGGCTGAACATCTTCCAGATCAGAAATGCCACGGCACATGCCCCGATGGCCGCAAGGAGTGCGAGCTTGACTCTCCGCTGCCGCTCGAATGCCGCCGCGGAATCCGCCTCGGAAGGGTTCTGCTTTTGTTCGTCTGCCATAATCGGGTTAAGGTTTTAAGTGTGGAAACTCGATGCTATCGATCCGCAGTCCGGACTCTTCGCGGAAGAGGAACCATCCGTAGAAAAGCATCAGCAGGATGAGCGCCCCGAGCGCTATCCGCTCGCGGGCGCGGGGGCTGAGGCTGTCGTGCCGGCGCCGCAACGACCGCCGCACCCACCGGATGCGGACACGGAGTGAACGGGTGTTAGCGGTCATAGGTCTGCAGGTCTTTGTTCTCGATGATCAGAAGGTTCTCGACCATGAAACCCTGCGGATTGTTGTCCGAGCGGGAGGTGTTGACCAGCCGGCACGTCGTGACGAGTGACCGCTCTGTAACGGTGCTCTCGCGCAGGATGCGCTGCCGGGCGTAGGTCGTCACCTCGTAGGGATAGCGGTTGAAGTCGCAGCGGATGCTGTCGACCTTCACCATCTGCGAGATATTGCCTGCGATCAGGCGGTTGAAGAATCCCTTTTCCTGCAGAACCTTGTAGTAGGATAGGGCACTCTTGTCGGCCATCTGCAGGGCCCGTCCGACGTTGGACTCGATGGCCGCCTTGTCGGGCGAGAGGGTGAAGAAAAGCTCGTGGAAGCGCCGCACATGCTCGCGGGCCTCCACGGGGCGGTTCTGTGCGAGGTCCTGCGAAAGGGCCACCATCAGCGAGCGCCCGTTGTCGAGGACGTAGATCTTCTGCCGCTGCCGCTCGGCGAAGGAGTAGGACATCCAGACTGCCGCGATTGTCACCGCGGCGCATATCCCGGCGAAGACGAAGGCGTAGGTCCGTAGCTGCCGGAATGAGGTTTCGATATTCGTTAATGACTTGAATTCCATGATAGATTCGAATTTATTTGCGAAGAATGAGTCGTGCGCCGCGTACGATTCCGCGGCCTATGGCCTTACCGCCCGACCATGCCGCTTTACCGACACCCTTTGTTCCGGCCCACGTTTTCCCGGCCGTCCACCCGGCGGCGCCGCTTGCCAGCGAGGTCATCTTCGAAACGGTCTTGTTGTAGGCTGCGAATCCGTTCGCCTGCACGACCCACGAGGCGATCGAGGGGATGCAGAGGTATCCGCAGACGGCTACGCACATGAAGATCAGGTTCAGGCTGCTGGACCAGTCCACATACCAGTTATATCCCTGCTCCATGAGTTCGGTATCGTGCCGCATGGCGAGGCTTTGCAGGCGTGCGATGATGGCCGAGAAGAGGTCGGAGATGGGCAGCCACAAATAGACGGAAACATACCTTGTGAGCCACTGCGTGAGCGTGGACTGAAAGCCGTCGAAGACGGAGAGTGCGAACGAGATCGGCCCCAGCAGGCTCAATACGATCAGATAGAAGGTTCTCAGGACATCGAGTATGACGCTTGCCGCGGCGAAAAGCAGTTCGAGTATCCATGCCAGACCTTTGAAGATGAGTCCCTTTACCGACCACGAGGATCGCTCCTCGTTCATGCGGTCGAGGGTCTGCTGCGTCTGGTCGTCTACGCCCAGCTCGCTGAGCTCGCGCTCCATCTCCTCGTCCTCGGCGTAGTAGCTGTCCGGGGGCATCTGCTCGCGGCCTTCGAGTTCGAGCCGCTCACGCCGCTCCTGCCACTCCTGCATGTCGAGCGTTTGCCCGGCCATAAGTGAATGCGTGGCCTTTACCAGCGGCGAGAGTATGCCGTTCAAAGTGCCCAGCACGAGCGTCGGGAAGAACAGGATACAAATGCCGATGGCGAAGGGGCGCATCAGGGGAAAGAGGTCGATGGGCTCGGCGCGGGCCAACGACTGCCAGACACGGTAAGCGATGTAGAGCAGTGCCCCGATCCCGGCGATGGCCATTGCGACCTGCGACATCGGATAACACAGCGCCATCATGTCGTCGTAAAGCACGCGGAGAATCGTATGCAGGTTCTCCGTGAGGGAAAGCATGCGTACCATACTACCAGTAGCGTTGTTCGTCGGTTCCGTATAATGAAAGCACGCCTTCCATGTCCTGCTTCCGGGCGGCCCGCAGCAGGGATATGGAGATGTTCTTGCGCGTGTAGTAACGTGCCAGATCGCGGTGGCGCCGCAGGGTGTCGTAGACGCGCTGCACCACGTCGATCCGGTCCTTGTCCGTCAGTGACATGTCCGTAGGGTTCACGATGTCCTGCAGCTCTTTCAATTCCCCGGCCGACTCCTCGATGATTTTGGCATAGCCTGCGGCGATGGCTGCCAGCTCCGTAGGCGTGAAGTTCTCGTCGGAGACCATGCGGCGATAGCCGTCGACATAGATGTCCGAGATTTCACCCACGAGCAGGATGCACTGCTGGACCTTGCGGGCCGAGCGGACGAGGTTGCTGACCGATTTCAGGGCGTCGTAGTAACGCTTCCCCTGCTCGTAGATTTTCACGGTCTCCTGAAAGCTCTGGAGCATGGTCTGGCCGTTCTTGGCGGCTTCGACGACCTGCTTGGTGGAGTTGACGATACCCTGCGCGAGGTTCGTGGGGTCCGAAACGACCCACTGGGCGTAGGCTCCCCGGGCCGCGAGGAGCAGGCCCAAAGAGAGAAAAACGATTTTAAGTTTCATTGTAACGAAGTTTCTGTAAAGTTGAAAAAGCGTATGTCAGCGTTTTATCTTCCGGCCCTGCGTCTGCGCCGGTGTGTCGGCTTCCGGCTGCATGTCGGCCTTCGGTCGGCGCTTCGGGGATGATAGCTTTTGATCCTTCGCCTCTTTGCGCTTCAGCGACTCGAACAGATCGTCGGCATAGGGTCGGAGCCCGGTCAGACGCGCGAGCCTGCCGTCCAGCTCCCGGAAGGCATCCTCGACCTGCCGGGACTGCTTTTCCCGGGATGCATTCATGCAAATGCCGTATTTGTAGTGAAGTCGCCGGCTCTCCTCGGAGTGATCTATCCGGTGCGAGATGTAAGGAAAGCTCTGCAGCTGCCTCAAATCACGATTAAGTCTTTCCAGACACTCTGCGGGAAGCTGCCCGCCTGTCATGGCTTCCAGTGCGTTTTCTGCAGCCCTCTCCAGCCGGGCTGTGAGGCGCAGTAAATCTTCCTGAACCTCGGCCGGAGACTCTTCCATCCATGTATCGTCGAGGGCGCAGCTCTTATCTTGAAGATACCGGGCCATACTGCAATCATCCGACATGCCGCAGCGCAGCGCGACGTACTCCGAAGGCAGCTCCTTGTGCAGCATAAGGTCTGTCAGCTCCCGGATGCTCCTGTCATGGTACAAGTCGTCCAGTATGGCTGCTGCCGCTTCCATGTCCGCAGCTTCAGGACGCTGCATACAACTTACAGGGTATCTGCAACAGGCTGCATTGCGCATGAAAAGATACATGGCAATCATTCCGTCGATATCATCCGGAGTATGGTTCGGGGAAAGCCATTGCAGTTGTTTCTCCTGCATGAAGCGCGAAGCGCGAAACGTATCCATCAGCTCCATCAGGCCGCGGTTCATCGCATCTGCCGGAGTGTAGATCAGCCCGGCTTGCGCCATCTGGCTCCCGACTGTAGATACGATGTCCTTAGACTCGCGGTGCTGCCTCAAGAAGGTTGACAATGCGGAAAAATTCCCCTGCCGAAGTAATCTTTCCGTGTGTTTCAGAAGCTCATCGCCTGCTCGGGGAGTGAGGCCGAACAAACCCCTCCGCCGCTGTTCGATCCAATCTATGAATCCCATAAATTCGTTGTTTGCAATGTTATAGTCCATATGCCGATAGATGTATCAGCGCCTTTTCTTCCGGCCCTGCGTCTGCGCCGGAGAGCCGGGCTCTGGCGCCACGTCGGCCTTCGGGGATGATGGCTTCGGGACTTTCGCCTCTTTGCGCTTCAGCGATTGGAACAGATCGTCGGCATAGGGCCGGCGCCCGGTCAGACGCGCGAGCCTGCCGTCCAGCTCCCGGAAGGCGTCCTCGACCTGCCGGCATTGGTCTTTGCGGGGCGCCCCGCGCCGGATGTCGTACTTGTCGAGCAGCTGCAGGTTCATGCGGCTGTCGTCGATCCGCTCGGGAAAGCGTGCGAGCCATCCCAGCGTCTGCAGCTCGGCATCGAGTTTTTCGATGTACCGGCCCGGCAGCGGAGGGTCCATCTTCTCCAGCACCTGCTCGGCTTCCTTCGACATGCGGTTCTCTATCCGCCAGATGTTCACCCTGAGTTGCTGTAGCTGCTGAGGGTCTTTCGGGCACTCCGGGCCCTTCATTTTCGTGCGCATCTCCGAGAGGATGTCTAACTCGGCTTGCCAGCTGTAAATGCCGGCGATGTAGAACGGCGGAAGGTATCCACCCTCTACAAAGTGGCAGAGGCGGTGCATGATGTCGGATTCGTACTGGTTTTTCAGTATTCGGACGGCAGCCTGCACCTCGGCATCCGACGGCTGGGGCCGTACGGCGTCGAAGTCCACGATCTGCAAGGTGTCCAGCAGCACGGTGTGCATGGCGAGGATTCCATACACGGGATTGGTCGTACCTGCCGGAGCATCCTGAAGCCGGGGGCCGTTCTTTCGGACGACCGAAGTTCTGCGCAGGGCCTCCATCAGCTCCCTCACGTCGGGCTCTGCGGCATCCCGGGGCCGGGTAAGGAAATAATCCGTTCCTGAAGAGAGCTGAATGGCGATTCCGGTGATGATCGGGTTCGACCGGCGGTGGCGTTTCACAAGGTCCGTTACTCCCCGCAGATTCCGCTCGCGGAGCAGCTCCTCGCTCCGTCGTGCGACGGTGTTCCATTTCTCAAAGTCCGCATCCCGGCTCCACAGCCGCCTTAATTTATCTCTCCAAGCCATCTATGCCTCCTCTCCGGTAAAGGGTGACTCTTCGGCGGGGATGCCCTCGTCGTGGTGACGGCGGATCGAGTCCTCGGCGACGAAACGTCCGTAGCAGCCCAGCGTCAGCACTTCCTCGGCGGCGTTGTACTCCACGATATTGATGTCGCGCGGATCGTCCGTATTTCCGAATACCAGCGTACGGGGATCGGGGGCTATCACGGCATCCTGCACAAGACGCCGGTAACAGAGCGAGTTGTCGAAGACAAGCAGCCGGTAGCTCTTCGTGCCGATACGCCGGATGACGGCCGAGAGGTTGTTCTCCATCGAGAGCCATGCGCCGCAGATGCGGTCGAAGGCGATCTCCTCCTGAAGCGATGTGATGGTGCGCATGATCTGGGTGCGCATGCGGATCTCCTGCCGCAGAGCGGTCAGGGCATCCGTCGTGACGATTGATTTTGAACTCATGGTCTTATTCGGTTTTAGGGTTTGTTCGTCTGAAAGCGCCGCCCGGCACGAGCAGCAGGGCATCGGCCGAGGGGGTGTAAAAGATATCTACGCGCCGCCCGTCGCGGTCCGTGAAGTGCAGACAGGTGTCGTAGCCGAGGGCATGGACGGCGGCGCGGCGGGCTCCGGGGCGCCGGATGGCGATGCATCCTTGCTGCTCGTCGATGCGGAAGCTGATGCGGATGCGGCCGTCGCGGGTCGAGCGCCACTCGCCGAGAAGCGGTGCGCCCCTGCGCTCCAGCGGATCGTCCGTCAGATGCCAAAGGACGAAAGGGGCCGCCACGAGCAGGATGGCCGTGCCGGCGATCAGAAGCAGTTGTTTCATTATCGGACGGGATCAGATGCTGCGGTCTCTTCGCGTTCGCGGGCCAGCTGCCGGATGGCGGCCTCGATGTCGCCGCCCAATTTCTCCGCCCGGGCCATGACCTGCATCTTCTCGGTCTCCTCGGTGGTGTAGCACAGGTACTCGCTGTCCGAGACCTCCGTGGCATAGACCGCCGACTGCACGCCGCCCAACCCGATCCACACTTCCTTATAGCGGCGTGTGGGGTCGTTCGAGAGGTTGATGGAGAGGATCTGCGAGCGCTCCTTGTCCGTAAGTCCCAGCAGGGTCTGAATCTGGTCAAACTTGTTCATGTACTTGCGCTGGTCCAGCAGGATCTTGCAGTCGGCGTTGTTGATGATCGACTCCTTGACAATGGGCGACGAGATGATGTCGTCGACCTCCTGCGTGACGACGACCGCCTCGCCGAAATACTTGCGGACGGTCTTGTAGAGGTAGCGCAGATAGGCCGCCATGTTGGCCGAGGTGAGGGCCTTCCAACACTCCTCGATAAGGATCATCTTGCGGATGCCTTTCAGCCGCCGCATCTTCGAGATGAAGGTCTCCATGATAATGATCGTCACCACGGGCAGCAGCGTCCGGTTGTCGGAGATGTTGTCCAGCTCGAAGACGATGAAGCGTTTCGACAACAGGTCCAGCTGCTTGTCGGAGTTCAACAGGTAGTCGTACTCGCCGCCCCGATAATAAGGCTCCAGCACGTTCAGCAGGTTCTCGATGTCGAAATCTTTCTCCCGGACGCGCTTCTGCTCCAGAAGACGCCGGTAGTCCGTTGCGACGAACTCGTAGAAGGTGTTGAACGAGGGTACGATCGAGACATCGGTCCGGAGCTTTGCGAGGTAGAGGTTCACAGCGTTCGACAGCGCGACCTCTTCCGAGCGCGTCGGCTCCTCGGACTCGCGCTTCCACAGGGTCAGCAGCAGCGTCTTGATGGATTCCCGCTTTTCGATGTCGTAAACCCCGTCTTCGACATAGAAGGGATTGAAGGCGATGGGATCGTCTTCCCGATAGGTGAAGTAAACCCCGTCGCGGCCTTTGGTCTTCTGGCGGATCAGCGAGCAGAGACCCTCGTAGGAGTTGCCCGTATCGACCAGCAGGACGTGCGTGCCCTGCTCCCAATACTGCCTCACCATGTGGTTGGTGAAAAACGACTTCCCCGACCCCGAAGGTCCGAGGATGAATTTGTTGCGGTTGGTCGTGACGCCGCGCTTCATCGGAAGGTCCGAGATATCCAGATGCAGCGGAACGCCGCTCATGCGGTCCGCCATCTTGATCCCGAAGGGCGAGGGGGACGAGCGGTAGTTTGTCTCGCCGTTGAACAGACACACGGCCTGCTCGAGGAAGGTGTGAAACGACTCCTCGGCCGGGAAGTCGGCCTCGCCGCCGGGGATCGCCGCCCAAAAGAGCACCGGGACATCCACCGTGTTGTGATGCGGCGTGCAGCCCATCAGCGCGAGCTGTGATCCGATGTCGTTGCGGATGCGTTTGAGCTCCTCCTCGCTCTCGGACCATGCCATGACGTTGCAGTGGCACCTCACGGAGCGCAGCCCCTGCGAATGGGCTTCGTTCAGGTAGAGGTCGATCCACTCGCGGTTGATGGCGTTGGAGCGCGAATAGGCGGCCAGCGAGGTCATGTTGCGGGCCGTGGCTTCCAACCGCTTGAGCGTCTCGTCGTGGTTATCGAGGAAAAGCATCTGGTTATAAATATGATTGCACGGGAGTAGCAGCCCCACAGGCGCGGCGAACGAGAGACGGCAGTCCGAGCGGTCGGTCGAGAGGCGCTCGTAGCGGAAATCCGTCGCCACGCCCTGCGGCATCGCATCCAGATCGGAGAGCGTGTGCATCGAGACATACTTGTCTCCGATGCGCATCATCCCCGGGTCGAGGCGGATGTCCTCGTTGACCGCGGCCTGCCGCTCGTCCGTGAGGGCGAAGTAGCGGGCTAGCAGCCCGGCGTCGTCCGCCGTGCCGACGATCTCCTCCTGCGTGAGCCGTTCGAGCCGCACGAGGCCCGATTCATTGAGGATGCTCTCCATCTGACCCGCGGCGTCCATAAAGCGCGCGAGGGCATCCTTGTCGCGGCTCTCCCGCGGGATGATGAAGCCCCGGCAGAGGATGGACGAGGCGCTGGTCTGACGCATCCGCTCGGGCGTGGTCTTCGTGACGTAGAGGTAGCAGGTATGCCGCAGGAAAGGCCGCTCGTTGAAGTGACGCTCGTAGGAGCGTGCCAGAAAGCTCCGCTCGGAGCCGTCGCCCGGGGCGGCGTAGCGCTCCTCGATGAAGTAGTCCTGCTTGTGGACGATGGTGTGGTCCGGCAGCACCCGCAGGGCCTTGATCCACGCCCCGTGCATGGCTTCGTACTCCTCGCCCGTTAGGGTGAAGAGTTCGGGCAGGGTGACGCGGTAGGCCACGGTGAGGTCCGCGAATTTGGAGACGAGGCAGTTCTGCTCGACCTTCAGGATCGGGAACTTCGATTCCAGAGTCGAGGTTTTGAGTGTTCCGCGCATGGCTTATCGTTTTTTGAGGTTCAGAAGCCGCCGGATGCTCCGGCGGTGGATGATGCGCCGCGGATGCAGACGCGCGGCGAGCAGCTTCATCAGCCCGTTAGGGCCGTAGCGGCGGCTGAGACGGAACGTCGCCCATACGAGCGAGCAGCCCGCCGTAACAGAGACGGCGATGCAGATGCCCTGCGGCACGCCGCCCATGAACAGGAGGACGAACAGCAGGAAGACGCCGAGCAGCCCGCCGCCGAAGATGAAGAGGTAGTGCGACGTGAGTCCCTGAAACTCGACACGCCCGTCGGCGCCCTTGTTGATCGGGTATTCGGCCATCGGTTAGAGGAAGAAGGAGCGTAAGACCGTACCGACGATAACGAGGAAGACGCACGAGAGGAACAGCGCCACGGCGCTTTTCGAAGCGTCGGGGTCGCCCGAGGAGAATTTCGAGTAGACACGCACGCCGCCCACAAGACCCAGAATCGCCGCCACGGCGAAGATGAGTTTGGTGAGCGGGTCGAAATACGAGGTGACCATGTTCGTGGCCTCATTGATACCGGCCATGCCGCCGCCCTGTGCATACGACATGAGGACGGAGCAGAGGGTGAGAACTGCTGAAAATGCGCTTTTTTTCATGGAATAGGTGGTTTGGTTAGGGGTGTGAAAAAGGCCGCAGACAGCGTTATATGCAGTCTGCGACCGTATTGTATTTTCTTCGGTGCAATGGCGTCAGCCGTATTCGTTATTCCATTTCATCTCATCAGTCGTTTAGGTGTCAGGCAAAAGCCCGGATGTCGAAGTTGGCGATAGCCTGCAGCTCCTCGGCCGTGGCGTCGCCCGTCTGTATCCGCTCCCCGGCGTCCAGCTCCCCGAGCAGCGCATGAACCTCTTCGTCGTGAAGTTCTGCGCCGGCGGAGGGAGCCGGGGCCGGCAGGATCGGCATCTGCGGCTCATCCTGCTCGCCGTCCTCGCCGATCGGGGGCTGCACGACAAGGCCGCTCCATGGCTGCATCGCCGACTTCGGCGGCTCTGCCGGTGCGAATATAGCGTCGTCCCCGTCCGATGCGGGTCCGATGTCCGCTCCAGTCCGCTCCAGTCCGCACCGATACGATTTCGAGACCAGAATTTCCGGGGACCGACGGGGTGCAGGGACGGCTTTCGGCGTGTGAGGTTCAGCCTTGTGCCCGGTGCGACTTTTCTTCGGGCCTTTCAGGCTGTCGACGACGTATGATGCGAGCCGCCCCCGGAAAAGCAGCTGATCCAGGCATACGACGCAGGCGGCAATAAGAATTATGCTGTTCATGGTAGAAAGAATTTAGACGATGTTATGGTAATTCTGTTCTTGATGTATGCGATTGATCTCGTCGCGGAACATTTCGAGATGGTGCCGCAGGATATTATCTACATAAGATGTCGCGGTCAGTCGCTCGCCTCCGATTTTTTTCAGGACTTCAAGGATTTTTCGTTTCGTAGGGGCACTGACATAGAGCGAGGCACGGTGGTCGTAATCCACCCGGGCAAGAAATGTTTTTTTGTAGTCGGGCAATGTTATCGAACGTCGCCGTCGTATGTCCGGTACGGGAGCACTCTCCGGCTTCACATCCTGTCCTTCGGATACGACCGTTTCGGAAGGCGGAGAATCGGGATTTGAAGAATCTTCAGGTGCGGCGACCACGAATGCAAGTTTAGGTGTCTGAGGTTGTTCCATCAAGGGCCATCCATCGCTATTTTTCATTTGTACGGCAGGTATTGCACAATCGTCGGTTTGCTCCGAAAAGTGTCCGGTTTTATTTCGACCTCGTCGCTTCACGAGGTGCAGCAGCCCTAAGATTGACAAAACAATAATGCCTGAGCCAAGAGCGAGCAGTGTAATGTCGAGTACACTGGACTCGGATAAAAAATTGTAAAGCATAATTAGAAATTTTTAAGTTGTTGTTAAACAAGTTTTTCAAAATTCCGCTTACGATCGAGACGATTTATATCGTCACGGAAAGTTTCGATGTGGTGCTGTAGAATATTATCCACATATGATGTCGCGGACAATCGTTCACCTCCGATTCTTTTAAGTATTTCCAGAAGTTTACGCTTCGTCGATGCATTGACATACAGTGTGGCTCGGATGCCGTATTCCACCGGAGTGAGAAACATCCGTTCATAATCAGACAAAGGTGGTGTCCTCCGACGGCGAGGCTCTTGTGCTGCGGGCACAGACGGGGTTTCATCCGGAATCTTTTCTGTGTCGATCTCCGGAACAGAGGGCGGCTCTACGGGAATTGTGTCCGTAGCAGTTCCGGATGGGGTCTGTTCCGGAATTACCCGTGTGACCTTTGTAGTGATGGGTAACTGCCCTGCGATCACCTGTTTTACAAGACTTTCGTCTACTTCGACTTTGGGTTTCTTGGCCATTGTTATCGGATTTTGAGGAGTGTAAGGATTTCTTCTGCGAGGATTTCGAGTTGCGCCTCACACGCAAAGGTTCTCGCCGGAGCCAGCAGCGTCGAGCGGCCGACTCCTGTATTGTCTGGAAGCAGCTCCTTGCTGAATTTCGAGCGGTAAGGAATGTGAGTTGTCATAAGCGACAGCCCGAGCTTGCGGATAACGGCCTCGTACTGGTCGTAAAGCGGCGTTCGTTCACGACGGTCTATCATCGTCCAGAAAAGATAGACGCTTCGTAAAGTAAGGGTTGGATCTTGGGCAAGGTTAGTGGTGAGGCTCCGGGCAAAGGAGAGCGTACTTTCCATGACGACCTTGTCGGCTTTCATGGGCACAAAGACAGCGTCCAGCGACGCGAGCAGCCGAATGACGCCTTCGGTATTGACCGTTCCCGGCAGGTCGTAGAGAATGATACGGGGATGGTAGCCGCTTTGCAGCAGTCGCTCGACTTCTTCGGGTGCTTCGGGCGGCATACATTTCAGCACAGGCCAGAGCTTGCGGCCCGTCGCTTTGAATTGACGTACCAGCAACAGTTTGTGGTAATCGTCATGCTCGATGAGCGATAGTTCCCGCTCACGTTGCGCATGAACGGACCATTGGGGATAGTCGCAGTCCACGACCAGCACGTCGTGTCCGACGATGTAATGTAGGTAACTGGCGAGCAATACCGTGAAGGTCGATTTTCCGACGCCGCCTTTCTGATTGCAGATTGAAATACTTGCCGATTCCATCATTTTTGGATATTTAGAGGTTTTTATTGTTTTGCAGAAAGGATAATTTCCATATTTATAGCTATTTATATTCCGATTCAGATTTCTGGAAATCTATATTTTTCTATTTCCGTACATCCCCGGATTTATCACTGAGGATAAAATTGGAGAAGTTGCCAGAGAACTATAAATTCAAGTTTCCGAATAATGAAAAATTCCTTTCTGCCGCAATATACAACCGGGAAAACCGCTTCCGTTCCGATGTCCGCCACTGTCCGCTCCAGTCCGCACCGGCGGTTTTTTCCCGCTCCGAAACGGTTGTAATATTGCATCGGGAAACGCTCTGTCCCCGGAAGCCGCAACGGAGGATTTACAAAACTTTTGGCAGAAACTCTCCGGCGCGGATTTTTCCCATCGCCAGATGGGAGCGAGGTGTACCTTTGTCCGACAAATTGGCATTTGTCCGACAAAGGTGCTCGCTCTGCGAGGCTGGGGCCGCTCCCAAGTCGCAACCCTTTTTTTACCGATATTATGGATACAAACCGAAAACTGACCGACAAGACCGGAAAGAAGCCCCCAACGCCGAGTCATAAGTACTCTTTCCGGCTTAATGAAGAGCAGAACATTCGCTTCAACGAGCTGCTTTGTAAAGCCGGACTGGAGCATAACCGCAGCCGGTTTATCGTCAAAAGAATCTTTGGCGAGGAGTTCGTCGTCGTCAGACGCGACCCTTCGAAGGTACAGTTCGTCGCGCGGCTCAATGACTTTTATTTCCAGTTTCAGAAGCTGGGAAATAACTACAATCAGATTGTAAAAGCCGTCAATGTGCACTTTTCCAACGTCGCGATCCCGCATCAGGTCGCCATGCTGGAGCAGCACACGCGCGAGCTGAAAGCCCTGAGTCACGAGATTCTGAACCTTGCAAAACAGGCTAAGGAGTGGTTGCGAATATAAGGTCGGGCTCTTCGCCCGGTGGGGCTCTGTACTACAATAAGGAGAAGGTGGATAAGGATGAGGCCGAAGTGCTCTATTGGCAGAAGATGCTCGAGCCGTTCGACCGATACGGACGTCTGGATGTCGATGCCTGCATGGCGAGTTTTAGGCCGTACCTCGAGGCCAACAAAAGAACTCACAATACGGTCTTCCATGTATCGCTGAACCCATCGCCCGAAGAGAGGCTGACCGACATACAACTCCAAGAAATCGCCCGGGAGTATATGGAGCGTATGAGTTACGGCAACCAACCTTATATCGTCTTCAAACATACGGATATCGACCGGCACCACCTTCATATCGTCTCGTTGCGCATCGATGAGAACGGTCGTAAACTGCCGCACGACCTCGAGGCCCGGAGATCGATGAAAATAACCCGGGACATGGAGCTGAAATATAATCTGCATTCAGCAATCGACAGTCCGGAACTGTATGATAAGAGAAAACTGCAAAAAGTCAATTATCCCGCAGGCAATGTCAAGCAGCAGGTCTCGTCCGTCGTGCGCTCGTGCCTTCGCCATTACAAATGCGCATCGTATGGAGAGTTCCGTACGCTACTGGAACGGTTCAATGTTTCCATTGAGGAACGCACAGGAACTATCGACGGACGTGACTATGCCGGCATCGTCTACGGCGCCCTGACCGACGACGGGTACGGCGTCGGCACGCCGTTCAAGTCGAGCAAGCTCGGCAAGGACGTAGGCTATCGGGCCCTGCAGAAATACTACGAGCGATCGAAAGGAAAGCTCAAAGAGGAAGGAGCGCTCGAAGGGCTGCGGCAAGCCGTCCGCAGCGCCATGAGCCCGCACCATACGCGGGAAGAGTTCCGACAGCAGCTCAAGGCAGACAATATAGACGCCGTCTTCCGAATCAATCCGGTGGGTCGGATTTACGGGGTTACGTTCATCGACCATAACGAAGGGATCGTCGCCAACGATTCGGTCTTGGGCAAGGCTTTCTCGGCCAATGCCTTCAACGAGCTCTATCCGGTCCCCCAAGAAGAACCGCATATCGTACAGGAGCAGCGTTGGGAGCCGCGTCCGGAACAGCAGCACGACCGGCAGCCCGATCATGCCGCCAATCCCATCTCGGGCATCGTGGATACGGTCTTGGATTTAGCCGATACGGATGCCTACGAAGAGCGGCAGCGTATCGAGCGGCGGCGCCGGCAGCGGCAGCGGCGCCGGTAGCGCTTCCCTATACCTGAAAACACCCCGTGCATAGGGACGCTATCGGGTAAAGGCCGTGATAAGCCGGAACGCTCTCCCGACATTTGCCCGGATACGGCGAGCGGGATTTTCCGGCCTATCCTGTTGCAGCGTTCGGGCGCTGCTGCAGGCCGATGAAGCTTTTTTTTGCGGGCCGATATAGGAGTTTCCCGAATTTTTTATTTTCTTTGCGCTCTCATTTTTGGGAACTAAACATAATTTAACGGAACACAACGATGAAAAATGGAACTACCGAAACGCAAATTTCCCATTCCATCCTGTCGCTGCGCTACCTGCTCTTGACACTGAGCATACTGACGATCGTCCGCTGCGGCAAAAGCGACGAAGGATCGCCTTCTCCGGCTCCCGAAGCCGACAAGTACGAAAGTTACTGGTATTATTCCTACGAGGCCGAACGTGTCCTTACGGCGGCCGACCTCTCCGTGGACGACTTCACGCCCTATACGCTGGGCAGTCTGGGCGACACGCTCTTCGTGGCCGGCAATGCGGGCAACAGCCTGCTGCTCATCGACACCGAACGGGAAGAGGTGCTGCGCACGCTGGATTCATGGGATTTCAACGGCGAACGGAAACATTTCGGCAGCCGGATCGAAGCCGTCGTCCCGACCGCCGACCGCCTCTACGTGGCCGAACGGGAATCGAAAATTCACTGTTTCACGCTCCCGGCGCTCGAATACGCCGGCTGTATCGGCAACGGCAACTGGAACAATGCCGTATTTCAGGCGCAGGCTGCAGCCGTGGCCGACGGACTGATTTTCAGCCGGGACAAGAACGGAACCGTAAGCCTCTACCGGGAAGCGGACGTCACGCCTGCGAACTACCAGCAGGTATCCCGCTACCGCCGCAGTGCGACGGTAGGAGCCGTGAACAACAATTTCGCGACGCATTGCATGCGCCCCGACGGTATGGGACGGCTGCTGCTGACGGACTACAACCAGCGGAAAATCCACGTGCTGGATATTGCCGCAGCCGCACAGATGGAGAACGGCGCCGCCCTCGAGCTGCCGGAACAGGTCCTTTCGCCGGATTTCGCCCCCACGGGGCTGGCCGTAACGCCCGAACGCTATTACGTCACGGGCGGAAATCGCATCCATATCTACGACCGGGACAATGCCGTTTGGAGCAAAAGCCTGCAATCGATCGGAGGGTACACCTTCGCACAACCCGTGTGTATTCAGGCGCAGGCCGATTCGGTGCTCTGGGTCTCGGACATGGCAGCCTCGAAACGGGCGCTGGTGAAGATGGTCGTACACAAGAACGAAATCCGCGAATACGAACGGGCGGGCGGGCACCTGCTGAAGGTCGCGGAGCCGACCACGCGCGGAACTTCGCGCGAGTTCTTCGTGGATATGCGGACGCATGAGATCGTCGAAGAGCCGCACATCCGGTAACAATCGAGTGTAAACCTTGTAAAACAGCCAATTTATGTTCATTCGAAATAGCATCAAAAAGATCGGACTCTTCGCTGCGGCCTGCCTTTGCGCCGTGCTCGGGAGCTGCTCGGAAGAGAACCTCGATACGCCGCCCGGCGGTAATCCGGATGCGGCCGGACTTTCGGGGCTCATCCACATGGCCGCCCCGGAGGATTATACCGCTGAGAACCATATCATCATGTTGCAGGACGACGAACCGGAGAGCATTTTCCTTGATCCCGCACAGCGTTCGTTCGACCCCCGCCGGCCGGTTCAGGTTTCCGTGACCGGAAACCGGGAATTGCAGCTACGGGCCTACTCGCCGCGGCGCATCCGGGATCTGAAGATCTGGGCCTCGATAGAGGGGTACCCGGACGAGTTCCTGCTGGCGCGGTTCGACATCGTGCCGCCGTTCTTGGAGTTCCGGACGGCCATACCCTTCGTCTCGGCGGACAAGGAGTATACGACCGCCGCGGGAAAGACGATCCTCATCCTGAAAAACCCGCATCTGGGCCCCGACGACCTTTCGCTGCGCATCGAGTGCGAGGATCCCTATTACAAGAAATTCGCCGCCATCAAGACGACGTGGAGCATCCGTTTCTCCAACTTCGAATACCCCAACCATCCCTACTGGCTCGCCATGAACCCCGCGCATTGCCGCGAGGCCGTGGCCATGTCGCTGAACATGGCCTACCTGTTCTCGACACAGGAGTATCAGGATTCGCTGCGGGTCAACGACCGCCGTTTCGTCGACAACGCACTCAATGCGCTGAGCGCCGAGACGCTGCTCTCGCAATCCCTGACCCGCCCGAGCTTCGCGTGGGGAACACTCCACATTCAGGGCGGACTGGGCGGCGGCGGTACGCTGGGGTTACAGGATGTCTGCTTCCTGGGGCACTACGCCGACGACGTGAGCGACAACATGGCGCTCTTTCACGAATTCGGCCACGGCATGGGCTATGGCCATGGCAGCAACACCGTCATCAGCGAGAGCGGCGGCAAATACAGTTGGCGGCAGATGTGCCAGTCGATCTATCTCCGGCAAAGCCTCGCCAAGGAACTCCCCGTCTACTCGCGGCGTTTCATGCACAGCCGCCGCAACCACTACGACCAGTGGAGCGACAACCGGCTGGCCTACTTCGGCGCTGCGGGACGCTACTACCGCGGCCGGCATGTCATCGAAGACCCCGAACTGGACGAACTGGACGGCGGGCTCTCCGGCGGAAAGGATTTTCTGGCGACCGACAACGGAGGCGACACGGGCGAGGCGCTGCGTTTGCGGCTCGACTATGCGACGGCCGGGGTCGCACAACGCGACTATGCCCCGCGCGACGTCTATGTCTACGGCGACCGGCTCTATGTCGCCAACGACATACGGTCCGCGGATTACAGCCTCGACGTTTTCGACCTCTCGACCGGCAGCCCGAAGCTGCTGAAGCGCATCACCGCATGGAAAGACCCGCAGTCCGGAGCCGACGTGACGCTCGGCAAACCCACGGGAATCTACCGCTCCTACGATAAGATCTACCTGTCGGGAACCGGTGGCCGCGTCTATGTTTTCGACGCCGAAACGTATGAATGCCTGAACTTCCTGACGCCTGCGGGCGGAGCCTTCAGCGTGGCCGTCGGGGAAGGCGTCGTGTACAGCATACTGGACGCCGTGCGCGCCATGCCGGAGCATCTGGTAACATCCCAAAACATAGGCAATGTCCCCACGCTTGCGACGAGCACCAAATGGAGCCGTTCGGAAGACAATACGCTTGCGCGCGACCACCGGGGAGAGGTATATGCCGTAGTGAACGGTCCCCGGAAAATCGTGCGTATGGACAGGAGCCTGCTGATGTCCGGACGGCTGGACGTCGCCCACGAGCTGACCTTCGACCACGCACCTCAGGGAGTCTGCTTCGCCGACGACGGACGTATGTTCGTGAGCTTCGGGAACGCCTCATCGGTGCGTTTGGCCCGTGTGGACCCCGAATCGGGCGAAGTGCTCGAGGACCTGACGAAGATCGGCGATATCGAGTTCAAGAACCCCCAAAAATGCCTCATCCGGCGCAATACGCTCTTCGTCGTGGACCGTCTGCCCGATTTCTGCGTGTACGCCATCCCGTTGAAGGATTTGGAATAGGGTTCATCGACACCCAACAGATAGGAACGGACTGCCGGAAAGTTATCCGGCAGTCCGTTCTGTTTCCTCAGAAGCAAAAACCAGCTCCCCGATCTTCAAGGACACGGCTATCCAACCCGAGAGTTACATTTTCCCGCCTGTTGCGACTGTTTTGCATCGTTGCTTTTTCCAAATTCATCAAAGGACTGATGGATAAATGGAATCGCCGGTTGCCTGCAAAAACGAAATGCAACAGATGTCATAAAGTCTGTGCATCGCGCTGAACTTCAATTCATGTATAACCAATTGGATGCGACATAATAATATTTAAGCTTAGCGGGAAATAGCTTGTACAGAGTGTCGCTATAAAAAGATGCAACCTAATGTTGCATCTTTTTTGTTTCGGTATGTAAGACTATGAACATCTTATCGGGGTAGAATATTTATGCCCAATTAGGAGTGATCTTGATGATTAATTGAAAAAATAATTGAGATGATACGGCAGTGCGGTTGCCGCCGGACGGCCATTCTCCTGCACTTTTCACATAAACACAAATCCGCAATAACGAAGAGCTATTGAGCACGGCATATCGCCGGAGAAAGTAATTGTAGGGATTGTTCAAATATCCGGGAAAATAGTTATTTTTACGTTCGGTGTTCTCGGCTTGTTGCTGGAACCGCAAATGATACCTATTAAAAACTAACGTTATGTCCATACAACCATTATTCGATCTTACGGGCAAGGTGGCCATCGTCACCGGCGGCGGCAACGGCATCGGCCGCGCCTGCTGCGAACTGCTTGCCGAAGCGGGAGCCACCGTCGTGGTAAGCAACCGCACGCCCGAAACCGGCGAAGCCGTGGCGCAGGCCATCCGCGACAAGGGAGGCA
>PPYE01680484.1_pt1 | contig 36250 bp, 27 predicted proteins | sample 1559881 | NCBI WGS metagenome assembly PPYE01 (sample SAMN08240022, study PRJNA423297) | Human gut metagenome, whole genome shotgun sequencing project.
CGGAATTAAGTATAAGGATTTTCAATCCGCTTGCTTCCTATTTATGATTTATAGGTATGAATTTCGGATCGCAGATCCTTATACTTGATGCTGTAGGATAGCATATCCGACAGAACATTACTCTTGTTGTTTCTCAATTGTATCACCACAATGCATATGAATTATTCACTCTTCACTCTTCGTTCTTCACTTAATTTGTCATATCCGCCATAACATTATCCTTGCTGTTTCTCTACAACAATTCCCTACAAAAAAATTCCAATCACCACAAAGCATTTCATAATTGGCTTGCACCGAACTTCACTTCCCAATTCTCACTTCTCACTTCCCAATTCTCACTTCTCAATTTTCAATTTTCAATTATCCCCCCTTTTATCCCCCCAAGGAACACAATAGCAAAAAGTGCTGAAACGTCAAAAAAGTGCTGAAACGTCAAAAATAAAACTGCTAAAACGACAAAAATATGCGATTTTGACAATTAAAACATTTTTTATTAAAAAAAATTATTGAAACATGAATATTTTTACTTACTTTATACACCGAAAATCTAATGCGTATAATCCAGAAATATATAAAGTATGAGCAAAAAAACATTATTATTGACACTTTTTCTATTCATTACGGCAGCGTTTTCGCCTGTTGCAGCACAGGGCAACTCCGGGGCCGACACGGTTTACACGTTCCGCTTCTTGCCTCAGAAGGATATGTTCTATGTGCCTATGTATGACAACGAAAACGAACTGGCGCGCCTGCTCGACTGCATCGACCGGCTCATGCCTGGAATAACCGACGGCACAGTGCCTGTCTATGTCGACGGATACTGTAGCTCCATGGGCAGCGAAAAAGAAAACCTCGCCACAGCTGCCATACGTTCAAACCGTGTGAAGTCAGAACTTATAATAAGGAGAAACCTTACTGAAGACTGCTTCGTCACAGCCAACCATCCCACTGACGGCGACTATGTGGTGGTGAGAGTGAAAGTCCCCACCAACCTCCCCCGTGTGGATGAGGCTATGGATGTCAAAGTCTCAGATGATACTGTCGGCAAGGTCTCAGATGATACTGCCGGCAAGGCATCAGACAACTCCCCTGCGGAATCAGACGGCTTGAGCCTCCCCCGCACGGGAAATATAAGAGGGGGCTTCGCCTTCCGCTTCAACCTGCTGCGCTGGGCCACGCTTACGCCCGACCTCGGCATCGAGTGGCGCATCAGCCCGTCGTGGGGCTTACTGGTCAACGGCTCATGGACATCATGGAGCTGGAACGACAAAGACCGCCGCTACGCTCTGTGGGAGGTTATGCCCGAGGTGCGCTATTATATAGGCAGCAGCAAGGCATGGTATCTGGGCGCTATGTTCAAGACGGGCGAGTTCAACTATAAGCTCTCCGAAACGGGCCGTCAGGGCGACCTGATTGGCGGCGGACTCACCGCCGGCTACCAGCTGCGGCTCGGCAAGGCTCTGGCTCTCGACTTCGGCATCGGTCTGGGCTATCTTAACGCCGACTTTGAGAAATATGAAGTCATCGACGGTGTGCGCGTGCGCCGTGGCAACGAGACAAAGGACTGGTGGGGCCCCATCAATGCCGGTGTGACATTGGTATGGAAGTTATTCTAAATAAACTGCAAGCCGAGAGCAGAACGGAACCTGTTCCGGTTATGCCGAGGCGCAGCGTTTATTGAAGATTGAAAATCTTAACTGCAAGGAATCGAATATGAAAGCAAGACAATATATAAATATGATGGGAATGGCAGCCGCCGTGTTGCTCTCTTCCTGTGTGAAGGACACGCTTTATGACACGCCGCACCCCGACCACGGAATGATTTCGGTTACAGCCGACTGGTCGGCCCGCGGTGAGGGTATCGACATACCTGCCACATGGACGGTCGCTATGGGCGACTATACCGGGACGGAGACTTCCGCCACCCATGCCCCCGACCATCTGTTTGCTCCGGGCAGCTACACCCTTGCGGTGTGGAATCCGGCTGAAGGAATCACCGTGAACGGCACCACCGCCACCGTTGCCGCAGCCACGGGCAACGACGCCGGCTCAGGAGCCTTCATCAGCAATGCCCCGGGCTGGCTGTTCACCAGCGTGCAGCAGATGCTGATAGAGAAGGACACTGACTATCCGCTGACCGCCGCGATGAAGCAGCAGGTGCGCGAGCTGACGCTTGTCGTCGAACCGACGGGTGATGCCGCCGGACGCATCACGGAGATTGTTGCCCATCTGACGGGTGCAGCCGGAACACTCGACTTCGCAACCGATACCTACGGAGCCGCTTCGAACGTCGTGCTGCCCTTCACCAAGATAACCGAAGGTGATGATGCCGGCAAGTGGAAAGCCACGGTGCGGCTGCTGGGTGTGACCGGCACGGAACAGCTGCTGACGGGCGAAATCCGCTATGCTGACGGCAACCCGACCCCCACCACGTTGAAAAGCGACCTTACGGAAGCTCTCAAGGAGTTCAACACCGGAAAGGGCGAATCGCTGACCCTCGGCGGAACGCTGGTTGAGACTCCCGAAGGCATGGAAGTGGACGGAGCCGGAATTACCGGCTGGGAAGAAGTGAAAGGTGATGATGTAAATGCCGATTTGTAACTAATAAAATGACAGATATAATGAAGACAAGATTTTTTGCACTTGCGGCGCTCGCCCTCGCACTGGCAGCCTGCAATAACGACAACGAGATTCTGAACAATGACGGTCCCGTGGCCGCCCGGTTTATCGCCGACATCGCCCCTGCCACCCGTGCCAGCGGAACCACATGGACTGGCGGAGACCGCATCGGCGTCACCGACATCGGCAACGATACCCGGTACGGCAACGTGCCTTTCATCCTGAAGAACGGAACATTTGAGGCAGAAGAAAAGGTCATCTATATCGAAGATGTAAAGACCCATACTTTCCGCGCCTACTATCCGTACAACGCAGCGGGAGGCACCCTCGCAGCCACGACCGATGCCACGGCGCAGCAGAACCAGCCTGCCATCGACTTCCTCTTTGCTTCAGGAGCCACGGGAGACAAGGGCACAGACCGGAGAACTGACCATGGAGCTGGCAGACGGCAACCTCACGTCATCGGTCATCCTCTTCCCGCAGACAGCTGCCTCCCTGCCGTTGACTGTGAATTACAGAAGTCAGAATTATCATGCCACGCTCACCGTGCCCGAAGGCGCACTGCAGGCGGGAAACAACTATACCTATACCGTCAAGGTACGCAACAAAGGCCTTGAAGTCAGCGAAGCCACCATTGCAAAGTGGAACGATGTAGACGGCGGAGAAGTGGGTGCTGACCTGTAAGATATTACTAATTAAGAATGAAGAATTATGAGACATAGATTATTTATCCCCGCAGCCACCGCGCTGCTGCTCGGCCTTGCTGCCTGCACACAGGACGAACTGGCCGACGACAACCGTCTGCCCGAAGGCGAATATCCCGTAGTCATCCGTGCCACCGGATTGTCCGTAGAGGCAACGCCGCAGGCAGCCCCATCCACCCGTGCCACCGTGGACGGCGACTGGCAAGGTGTACAGACCGTGGCTCTCAAGATGGGCGACTCGGTAAAGGAATACACCGTAACGGCTACGGATGCCGACGGATACAAGAGCGCCACGCTCTCACGCACGGACGACCCGCACTACTGGACCAGCCGCGACCCGATTACCGTATCGGCATGGTGGCCTATCGACAAGGCTGACATCACACGGATGCCTGCCGTGAAGGTGGCCGAAGACCAAAGCAAGTTGGCAGACTTCCAGAACAGCGACTTCATCTCTGCTGAAAACCAGACGGTAAAATTTGACGACCCGAAACTCACCTTTACCCACCGCACGGCACGCGTGGCCATCGAACTGAAGCCCGGCACAGGATTCACGAGCGTGGACGGTGCCACAGTGAGCCTCGTGAGCCTGTCCACCGATAACGGCAACCCGACCGCCATCCAGACCTACCACGCAAGCGGCAACAGCTACGAGGCACTGACCGCCCCGCAGACCGTTGCGAAAGGCGAGCCGTTCATCCGCGTGGAACTCGGCGGCGGCGCCTTCTACTTCCGCCCGCAGAACGACGTCGTGCTGGAGGCGGGCAACCGCTATACCTACACCGTCAGGGTGAACGCCACCGGCCTGACGCTGGCAGGCTGTGAAATCGGCAAATGGGACGACGGCGGCGGCGAGAGCGGCGCAGCCGAGGATTTGGGCTACAACTACGACACCAACACCAAGACCTACACGGTCTATAACGCAGACGGCCTGCTGGCATGGAACGAAGCCGCACGAAAAGACCTCAGCATCAACTGCACCCTGACTGCCGACATAGACCTCACGGGCAAGAAGTGGATGCCGATAGACAAATATGGAAATAATAAAGGCTATCAAGGAGTCTTAGACGGACAGGGACACCGCATCACGGGACTTGCCACCACTACAGATGGCACGATGACGTATGAGGCTGTTGCGTTGTTTGGCTGTATCGGCGGCAACGGCGAGGTGAAAAACCTACAATTAGAGAATGTGGCATTTCATGTGATAAAATACGGTCAGACGAGCAGTATAGCGGTGTCCAATCACGGCAACATTACCGCCTGCTCCGCAACGGGAACGATAAAATCAGCCAATTCCGGTGTCGGAGGCATAGCAGTCGGCAACTACGGCACCATCACCGCCTGCTGGTTCAACGGAACATTAAGTGGACAAGATATGGCGGGTTATACTCAAATCGGCGGCATAGGGTGGGAAAACGATGGTGGCACCATCACCGCCTGCTACTGGGGTGGAAATGCCTTATCGGGACTGTTTTCTGGTATAGGCGAAACTACAAAGGTCAACGACGATGAAAACTGGCAGACAGCCGTGGATGGCATGAACGCCGCCCTCACCGGCAACGACTACCAGTGGGTACTCGGCCCCGACGACCTGCCCGTACAGCAAAAGAAACAATAACAACCCCTAAACAACACACATCATGAAACGAACAACCATTCATATATCCGCAGCCCTCGCCCTGCTGCTCGGCGTTGCCGCCTGCACGCAGGACGAAGCGGGCTTCCTGCCGGAAGGGGCGGAAGGCACACCCATCGTCTTCACCGCCACGGGACTGAACCCCGCGGCGACAGCCACCGCCGGTACCCGTGCCCCCGTGGACGGGAACTGGGAGGGCGTGCAGAGCGTGGCAGTCCTGATGGACGGCACGGTGAAGGCATACAATGTGACGCCCTCCACCTCCGACAACACCGGCGCCACGCTGACCTCCGATGACCCGCACTACTGGACCAACCACACCGACCGCCTCGTCACCGCCTGGTGGCCCTACACCGAGGGCGAGACAACCCCGCCTGCCGTGGTGGTAAAAGCCGACCAAAGTGCCCGGGAGGACTTCGAGGCCAGCGACCTCATCGTGGCCGAGGAACAGACGGTGAGCTACGGCAACCCCACACTCCGCTTTACCCACCGCACGGCGCGGGTGACCGTCGTTCTGACGGACTACACCGAGGGGATGGCGTCCGTCAAGTTGACCGGCCTCTCCACCGAGAACGGAAACCCGGCTGTAATCGCCCCGTATTATGACAAGGGCGGTGACACCTACACCGCCCTCGTAGCCCCGCAAAGTGTGGCAACGGGCACGGCCTTCATCACCTGCGCCTTCACCAACGGCAAGGTCTTCGTCTATAAGATGAAGGAGGCTACCGACTGGCAGGCGGGCGAGGAATATACCTACACCGTCTCCCTCGCCGCGGCATACCCCGGCTATACAGACGACGGCAACGGCAACTACACCGTGACCTCCGCCGAGGGTCTGAAGAACATCGCCGAATTAGTGAACGGAGGTAAGACCGACATTAACATTACCCTCGACAAAAACATTGACCTCACAGGCAAAGAGTGGACACCGATAGGCACAGACCACAGGAACTCATACACCGGCACCTTCGACGGAGGCAACCATACCATATCGGGGCTGACCGTGACGGGAAGTGACCAATGGGCGGGTCTGTTCGGCTACATCGACAAAGATGGCACGGTGAAGAACGTGGTACTGGAGAATGTGCAGATAACAAGCGATAACCAGTATGCCTATGTCGGCGGCGTGGCAGGATATAGCGAGGGCAACATTGAAAACTGCTCGGTGTCGGGCAGCGTCAGCGGAAACAGTAACAGCGACGGCACCTCCAACTGCGTAGGCGGCGTGGTGGGCCAGCAATATGGCGGTACCATCACCGAATGCAGTTCCTCGGCCATAGTGGATGGAAGGAACGAAGTCGGCGGCGTGGCAGGTAAAACTAATAGTGCCACGCTGACCGCCTGCTATGCCACGGGCGATGTGACAGCTGAAAGAACCCCCACAAACAACACCTATGCCGGTGGCGTGGTGGGAAGTAATTTTTCTAGCACCCTCATCGCCTGCTATGCCACGGGTAGCGTGACCGGCACAGGCACTGGAACCGGCTCTATCTATGTAGGCGGTGTAACGGGTGACAATTTTGCGAGCACCCTGACCGCCTGCTACCATGCCAAGGGAACTGTCAGCGGCCCGGATGGAGCCACAGGCGGCGTAACGGGAAGGAACTTCAAGGACTCCATGTTAGATGGCGGCATCATCACTGCCTGCTACTGGCAGAACAACCAAGCCCAAGGCATCGGCTTCAATCAGGCAGGCACCGGCGACGGGACCACTCAGGTGGATGGCGACTGGACGGAAGCTATGAATGCCATGAACACCGCATTGCAGAGTGCAGGCTCAGAGTGGCATTACGAACTCACTGGAGAATTGCCTACCTTGAAAAAATAGTAAACCGTCGGGCGGGAAAAGTTCCGCCCGAAACGGAATATAACCGAAGTATAACCCCAATAAAGAAAGGAACTCCCATTCCGGGCGGGAGTATTGTGCCCGGTAACATCATACAGACACCGCAGCCCGCTACCGTAAGGTCAGTGGGCTGCATTTTAATAAGGAGAAAAGAATAATATAAAAAATGAGGTAACCCGCATGAAACAGAAAACAATAGCAACCAGACACCTTTGCACCAAGATAGCGGCAGGATATGTGCTGATACTATTCGTCATTTTCGGCATCGTCTATATTTGGCTCAACGAACAGCACAGACGACAGGAATTAGAGATTACAAGCCAAAAGATAAGATGTTTACGCAAGGACATACACGAGGTATATGTTAAAATGGTGGATTTATCCCTTATTGGTGAGACCGTGCTGGACTGGAATGAGGAAGATATGAATATATACCATAAGAAGCGTCTGGAGGTGGACAGTCTGCTCAGCCTGTTCAAGTCCAGCTATCGCAGCGAACGTATAGACAGCGTCTGCCGGCTGCTGGCTGAAAAGGAAAATCTGCTGAATAAAATCATGCTGGTACCCCCGTGCCGACGGATATGTAGCAACAAGACTAATGTGCCGGCTGATTTGCACGAGTTGTTGAGCGCAGCGAAAAATCTGACAAGACTAATGTGCCGGCTGATTTGCAATCTGCCGGAATTGAGTATAAGGATTTTCAATCCGATTACTTCCTATTTTTTGATTAATAGGTATGAGTCTCGGATCGCAGATCCTTATATTTTTTGCTGCCGGATAGCATATCCGGCAGAACAATAGCCTTGTGGCTCCCAGGCAACGAGGCTTACAAGCAACGATATATACCAACAAGACTAATGTGCCGGCTGATTTGCAATCTGCCGGAATTGAGTATAAGGATTTTTCAATCCGATTGCTTCCTATTTCTGATTTATAGGTGTGTTTTTCGGATCGCAGATCCTTATATTTTATGCTGTCGGATAGCATATCCGACAGAACAATAGCCTTGCTGTTTCTTTACAATTCTGTACCAACAAGACTAATGTGCCGGCTGATTTGCAATTGTCGTGCAAGCGAGAGCAGAAGCAAATTATATTTTGGTTATGCCGAGCGCAGCCGACAATCAATAAAATTAATCTGCCGGAATATAATATAAGGATTTTTTCAATCCGCTATGCTGCCGGCGCTTTATAGTAAAAAAGCATTTGGCTTTAACTCCTTTAACTACTCTAACTTCTTTAACTCCTTAATAAATAACTCCTAATAAATATCCTTTTGCCATTTCGTCAGAAAATCTTATCTTTGCAACAGACAACACGGTGCGGGTATGGATTGTTGTTGCAGAGACGCTGGCGCCGTGTTATTAGGATAAAGTATAAACAAGTATCAGATTATGAAGATTTTTGCCGTAGGAATGAACTATATCCAGCACAATAAAGAGCTGGATGGAACGTTATATAAACTGGAAGAGCCTGTGATATTTACAAAGGCCGACTCAGCTCTGCTAAAAGACAGCAAGCCGTTTTTCCTGCCCGACGAGCTCGGACGCATCGACTATGAGACAGAGCTGGTGGTGCGCATCTGCCGCCTGGGCAAGAGCATACCGCAGCGCTTCGCCCACAGATACTACGACGCCGTAACCGTGGGCATCGACTTCACCGCCCGCGACCTGCAGAACAGGCTGCGCGCCGAAGGCAAGCCGTGGGATCTGTGCAAGGGCTTCGACGGCTCGGCTGCAATAGGCGAATGGGTGAGCATAGAGAAGTTTCGCGACATACAGGCAATACATTTCCGCCTCGACATCAACGGCAACACCGTTCAGGAAGGCTGCTCGAGCGACATGCTCTTCAAGGTAGACGAGATTATAGCCTACATAAGTCAATGGTTCACGCTGAAGACCGGCGACATCCTTTATACGGGCACTCCGGCCGGAGTGGGCCCCGTTCATATTGATGACCACCTTACGGGCTGGCTTGAAGACCGCAAGGTATTGGAGTTTAACGTTAAATGACAAAGAGAAAAATATTATTGTCGGTTATCGCGCTGCTCTGCTGCTGCAACATCATGGGCAGCAGTGTGCAGAAGTTTTTTAACCTCACTGCCGACGAGGTTAAGATAGACAGCGTGCTGCCGCGCTTTGCCTGTTCGCTGCCGCTCGGCGGCGCATGGGCCGACTCTGTATATACGGTAAAGATTGAATATCCCGAATTTTACGAGATGAGCAGCGGCGACGTAGGGCGCTGCCTGAAGATTGCCGGCGACAACATGCCCGAAATGCCGGAGCTGGAGGTCAACGTGGTTACGGAGCGCAAGCGCGGACGCATCGAGGTGTCGTTTGTGCCGGTGGTAAAGCGCGGGGGCAAGTGGCAGAAGCTGGTGAGCTTTATGATAGACGTTGAGGCTAAGCCTAAGAACGCTGCCCTCAGGACAGCCTCGAGAGCCGAAGCCGTAAGTCCTGCCGGCCGCTATGCCGCCAAGTCGGTGCTGGCCGAAGGCCGCTGGGCAAAGATACGCGTGCCCTCCACGGGCATATATCAGATAACCGACGCGCTGATACGCCGCGCCGGATTCAGCGACATGAGCCGCGTAAAGGTGTATGGCTACGGCGGCGCGCTGCAGAATGAAAGTCTTGAAGCCGACGACCTGATAAAGTATGACGACCTGAAGGAGGTGCCCACATGCTATGTTGACGGCCGCAGGCTGTTCCATGCGCAGGGACCGGTGTCGTGGAGCAGCAACACAACAACCACGCGCACCCGCAATCCTTACTCCGACTACGGCTACTACTTCCTTACCGAGAGCGACGGCGAGCCGCTCACCGTTGACAGCACAGCCTTTGTAGACTCGTTCTATCCCTCTGCCGACGACTATCACTTCCTGCACGAGATAGACAATTATGCATGGTATCAGGGCGGACGCAACCTTTATGAGAACACGCCGATAAGCGCAGGAACGTCGAAGACATATATCCTGGAGAACTCTTCGCCATGTCAGGGCATACGTAAGGTCTATGCCAGCGTCACCGCAGGACAGGCCACCACGGTGCAGATAAAGATTAACGGGTCAGACACGCGCACGTTCAGCATGACATTCGGCGAATATGACCACGGCAAGTCGGTCAACATGACCTACAGCAACGCCTACGCGTCGCCGTCGGACACGGTAACGATAACCACCGTATCGGGCGGTCCGGCAAGGCTCGACTATATCAGCGTAACGCAGGACGAGCCGCGCCCGTGCCCCACGTTGAGCGGACGTGAGTTCAGCGTGCCCGAATATGTGTATAACATAACCAACCAGAACCATCATGCCGACGAGGCTGCCGACATGATTATCATAGTGCCCACCTCTGCCGCTCTTACGGCTCAGGCGCAGCGCATAAAGGAACTGCACGAGGAGAAAGACGGCATGAGAGTGCGCATAGTGCCGGCCGACGAACTGTATAACGAATTTTCGAGCGGTACGCCCGACGCCAACGCATACCGCCGCTATCTGAAGATGCTCTACGACCGCGCCGAGACAGAGGCCGACATGCCGTCGCACCTGCTGCTGTTTGGCGACTGCGTGTGGGACAACCGCATGAACACGCAAGAGTGTTCGAGTCTCAGTCAGGACGATTTCCTGCTGTGTCATGAGAGCGAAAACTCATTCAGCGCCACCGACTGCTACGTTGACGACGGATTCTTCTGCCTGTTAGACGACGGCGAGGGCGGCAATCCGAAGACCGACAAGCTCGACATGGCTGTGGGGCGCTTCCCCGTGCGCACCGCAGAAGAAGCAAAGATAATGGTTGACAAGACCATAAGCTACGCCGAGAACAAAAATGCCGGCAGCTGGCAGAACGTGATGATGTTTATGGGCGACGACGGCAACAACAACCAGCACATGGAGGATGCCGACGAAATGGCAAAGGTGGTTGAGGGCACCAATCCGGCCATTCAGGTAAAGCGCGTCATGTGGGACGCATACACCTGCGTAACGACGTCTACCGGAAACACATATCCCGACGTGACCAAGATAATAAAGCAGCAGCAAAGCGCCGGCGCGCTGATAATGAACTACAGCGGACACGGACGTGCCGACCAGATATCGCACGAGCGTGTGCTCACGCTGACCGACTTTTCCGGCTTCAGCAACGCCAACCTGCCATTGTGGATAACGGCGTCGTGCGACATCATGCCCTTCGACTCGCAGCAGCAGAACATCGGCGAGACGGCGGTGCTCAACAGCAACGGCGGTGCTGTGGCATTCTACGGAACAACGAGAACGGTGTGGGTAGACCGCAACAGGGCTATCAACCGTGCCTACCTTAAGGCCCTGCTCACCCCGCAGAACGGCACCTATGTCACTATAGGCGAGGCGCAGCGCCTGGCCAAGAACGACCTTATAGAGTCGGGCGCCGACAAGACGGAGAACAAACTGCAATATTCGCTGCTGGGCGACCCCGCCCTGAAGCTCAACCTGCCGCAGATGAGAGTGGTGGTAGACAGCATCAACGGCGTGCCCCTGGCTTCTGCCGAGACTCTGCCTCAGCTCAAGGCTGGCTCCGTGGCCACAGTGAAAGGCCACATAGAGGGGGCGTCGGGCAGCATTGACGAGGCCTTCAGAGGCGTGGCCACGCTGACCGTGAGAGACGCCGAGAAGCTCGTTGTGTGCAAGCTTAACAACACGTCGAGCGAGGGAGCAAGCACTCCGTTTGAATATTACGACCGCTCAAACACCCTGTTCAACGGCACCGACAGCGTGAGGGCAGGCAAGTTCAGCATGTCGTTTGCCGTGGGCAAGGACATCGACTACAGCGACGAGAGCGGACTGATAAACGTGTTTGCAATAAACGGCGACACGGGCGATGCCGTGAACGGCTACAGCGAAGACTTCATCGTGGGCGGAACAGGCTCGCTCGACAACGACGGCATAGGCCCGTCTGTCTACTGCTATCTTAACTCTCCGACCTTTGTCAACGGCGGCAACGTAAATCCAACGCCTTATTTCGTGGCCGAGATAACCGACAAGGACGGAATAAACACCACGGGCAGCGGCATAGGCCACGACCTTATGCTGATCATAGACGGCGATGCCGACAAGACATACGTGCTGAACGACAACTTCAGCTACGACTTCGGCAGCTACACCAGCGGCTCGACATACTACAGCATACCGGAGCTTAAGCCGGGCATGCACACGCTCAGGTTTAAGGCATGGGACATAATGAACAACCTGACCACCACCGAACTTACGTTCAACGTGGTGAGCGGTCTGCGCCCCGGTCTGATAGACATCAACTGCACGGCCAACCCCGCCAGAACGTCGACAACGTTTATCATCAACCACGACCGCGCCGGAAGCAACCTTGACGTGGAGATTGAGGTGTTCGACATGAGCGGCCGTCCTCTGTGGAAACACAAGGAGAGCGGCGTGTCGGCAAACAACAACTATACCGTAGACTGGGACCTGACGGGCAGCAACGGCGGCAAGCTGCAGACGGGCGTCTATATCTACCGCGTGAAGATTGGCGGCAGCGGCAGCGACATGGTGTCGAAGGCAAAGAAGCTGATTATCATATCGCGCTGACACGGCAGCCGCACCGGTGACGCGCCATGCCTGACGCTGCATGGCGGCAGCCGGAACAATAAGGCATGGCGGCGCTAAATGTGGCATTAATGACCGCATTACACAATAAAATGAGAGAAAAGCGGTTATTATATCAAGGCGCATGTCGCTTCTGCGCATGACAAAAGTTTTTTAGTTGCATAATCATTACAGAAAAAGAAATAAAGACAAAGAATGAAGAATAGTCAAAGAATATTGTTGACATTGATGCTTGCTGTGGCCTCGGCCGGAGCCTTTGCTCAGGACAAGCTGGACATGTTTAATCCGGTTAACACCTCAGTAACTTCACAGATGATAGCCCCCGACGCACGTGCCGCCGGTATGGGTGATGTCGGTGTGGCTACCGACCCTGATGTCAACTCGCAATATTGGAACCCTGCCAAGTATCCTTTCTGTATAAGCCGTGCAGGAGTGTCGCTCAACTATACGCCGTGGCTGCGTCAGCTCGTAAGCGACATGGACCTTGCTTATCTGTCAGGATATTACCGCATTGGCGACTACAGTGCCGTGTCGGCATCGTTGAGATATTTCTCGTTGGGTGAGGTTATGACCAACTATGACAGCACGACAGGCGAGAGCAACGGCATGACGATTAACCCTTATGAAATGTCGTTCGACGTGGCTTACTCGCTTATGCTGAGCGAGAAGTTCTCTTTGGCTGCTGCCGTAAGATGGATCTACTCAGACCTTACATACGACTACACGGACGATACGTCGCCTGGTAGTGCGTTTGCAGCCGACATTGCCTGCTACTATAACGACTATATAAACATTGGCGCGCGCGAGTGTCAGCTCGGCATCGGACTAAACATAAGCAACATCGGTAGCAAGATTACGTTCGGAGGCGATGACAACAGCGAGTTTATACCGACGAACATGCGTCTTGGTCTTGCCCTGATGGTGCCCATCGACGAGTTTAACAGATTCACCATAGCTGCAGATGCCAACAAGCTCCTTGTGCCTACATATCCTAAGCAGGAGGAAGGCGAGTCGACAGAAGACTATCAGCAGCGCGTTCAGAAAGAATATTACGACGTGTCGAGCATATCAGGTATATTCAAGAGCTTCGGTGATGCTCCCGGCGGATTCAAGGAAGAGCTGCAGGAGATAAACTGGAGTGTGGGTGCTGAGTATGTTTATAACGACAAGTTTACGCTGAGAGCCGGTTATCACCATGAGTCGGAGAACAAGGGTAACCGTAAATACTTCACCGTAGGTGCCGGTTTCCGCATGAGCGCCTTCTCGCTCGACTGCGGTTATGTAATCGCAACGGCAAAGAGCAACCCGCTCGACCAGACACTGCGTTTCACTCTCGGATTCGACATGGACGGCATAAAGGACCTGTTCCGCAGATAAACCGAAGGGAGCAGGAAAAACAAGAAGTCGCATGAGCCCGAAATAACGCGCCCATGCGACTTCTTGTTTTACATTATGATATTGAATAGCAAAACAGAACTAAAATAAACGATTATGAAGATTAGAACCGGATTTGGATTTGACGTTCACAGGCTCGTTGAGGGCCGTGACCTGTGGCTCGGAGGAATAAAGATAGAGCACAGCATGGGACTGCTGGGACACAGCGATGCCGACGTGCTTATACACGCTATATGCGACGCGCTGCTCGGTGCTGCCAATATGCGTGATATAGGCTATCATTTTCCTGATACATCGGCCGACACGCTCAACATAGACAGCAAGGTGCTGCTGCGCAAGACCGTTGAACTTATTGCCGGCAAGGGATATGTGGTAGGCAACATCGACGCCACAGTGTGTGCCGAGCGCCCTAAGATCAATCCGCATGTGCCGGCCATAAAGGCATGCCTTGCAGAAGTTATAGGCACCGACGAGGACAACATATCCATAAAGGCTACTACAACCGAGAAACTTGGATTTACGGGCCGTGAAGAGGGCATAAGTGCTTATGCCGTGGTGCTGATAGAACGCAAGGACGACTGATCATCGCAAATCTGTTATTGGAATTCGGTCAGTAGTTCGGCTGCATTGAATATAAGAATTGTAGAGAAACAGCAAGACTAATGTTCTGTCGGATCTGCGATCCGACAGCATCGAATATAAGGATCTGCGATCCGGCAGCATCGAATATAAGGATCTTTGATCCGAGATTAATACCTATAAATTATAATGCATAGGAAGCAAGCGGATTGAAAAATCCTTATATTCAGTTCCGGCAGATTAATTTTATTGATTGTCGGCTGCGCTCGGCATAACCAAATATAATTTGCTTCTGCTCTCGCTTGCACGACAATTGCAAATCAGCCGGCACAATAGCTTTGTTGCTACATACCGAGAATTGCAGAGAAACAACAAGACTAATGTTCTGTTGGATCTGCGATCCGACAGCATCGAATATAAGGATCTTTGATCCGCAATTCTTACCTATAATAAATTATACATAGGAAGCAATCGGATTGAAATTTCGGCAGCATTGAATATAAGAATTGTAGAGAAACAGCAAGACTAATGTTCTGTCGGATCGCAGATCCGACAGTATCGAATATCAGGATCTTTGATCCGCAATTCCTACCTATAAATTATACATAGGAAGCAAGCAGATTGAAATTAGCTTCGCTGATTGTTGATTCCTTATACTTATATTATGGCAGATTAATTCCATTGATTGTCGTTCAAGCGAAAGCATAACCAAATATAATTTGCTTCTGCTCTCGTTTGCACGATAATTGTAAATCAACCGGCACATCTGGTAAGAGATGCCCGAAGGGCTATATTTCAGTAACCGTGGGTGGCACACCCACGGATGCATAAACATGGGAAATCACCCGAAGTGGTGATACTTGTTATAAAAAACACTCACTTAGAAAACATGTTTTAAAGTAGCACCTCTTCGGGTGCATGCTTATCTTAGCAGAACAACCGGGCGTGGCTTCGCTGAGCTTCGCCACACCCGGTTACAAAAGTGTAGCCCTACGGGCTGTCTGAATTTGTGCGCTATTGTTTATGTCGTAGTCTCTTTTTGCTGCACATCACGTAGCACAAAAAACGCCTATATCAAGCAAGAATACGGACTGAAAGCATGAATGTACAGAATAGACAAAAACGGTCTAATGACTGACTGGGGATATGCCTATTTGGCATTTTTGTGAGTATAAAAAACACGCTGCAACTTTCAGCAAGCTGCAGCGTATTAAAAATATGTTTAACTAAAAAACCTTTTTCGATTCGAAAGGGAACCTCACGGCCTCCTTTGTCATCCTAAATAATCATGAAAACTTTACCTTAAACTAATACTATTTACTAACCTAAACAATTTATTAACCTTTTGATGCTGCAAAGATACGGCGAAAAACGTTATCTGTCAATACTTGCACGTGTCTTTTTGCAATCAAAGACGCTTTTCTTGACGCAAATCAATAAATTGTGTGCGATAACAGCATATAAACAGCCGTTAAATTTGGTAGAATAAGTATTTTATTTTAATTTTGTGTTTGCAATAAAAAACATAAACATTTTGAACAATGCGGGTGCTAATCGTAAATACAAGCGAGAAGACCGGAGGCGCCGCCGTGGCTGCCAACCGGCTAATGGAGGCTCTTAACAATAATGGCGTTAAGGCTAAGATGCTGGTGCGCGACAAGGAGACTTCGGACATCACGGTGGTGGAGCTGCCTAAAGGTATATGGCAGCGGTGGAACTTCCTGTGGGAGCGATGGTGCATTTTCTGTCACATGCACTTTTCACGGAAGCATCTCTTTGAGGTTGACATAGCAAATGCCGGCACTGACATAACTCGCATGCGCGAGTTTAAGGAGGCAGACGTGATACATCTGAGCTGGATAAACCAGGGCATGCTCTCGATAAAGGATATACGCAAGATTATCGACAGCGGAAAGCCTGTAGTGTGGACAATGCACGACTTCTGGCCGGCTACGGGTATATGTCACTACACCCGCAAATGTAACTATTATAAGACCACGGGATGTCATAATTGTCAGTATCTGCCCGGCGGAGGCTCTGCCAACGACCTCTCGGCAAAGATATGGAGGCGCAAGGCCAAGGTGTGGTCATCGCGCAACATATTCTTCGTTACGTGCAGTAAATGGCTGTGTTCAGCCGTGCGCGGCAGCAGGCTGCTGACGGGAAAGCAGGTGGTCAGCATACCTAACCCAATAGATACGCGCGAATATAAGCCGGCTGACAAGCGCGAGGCACGCATGCGTCTGTCGCTGCCTATTGACAGACGTCTTATTCTGGTCGTATCACAGCGCATAACAGACAAGCGCAAGGGTATGGACTATATGGTGCGTGCCTGCGAGATTATGGCAGAGCGTTGCCCTGAGATGAAGGAAAACACGAGCATAGTTATCCTTGGAGGCCACTCGGAAGACTATGCCGACAAGCTGGCTTTTCCGGTGTGCCCGCTCGGCTATGTCAGCGACCAACGGAAGATTATAGATGTGTATAACGCGGCCGACTTGTTTGTGCTGCCTTCGCTTGAAGATAACCTGCCTAACACTATAATGGAGGCTATGGCCTGCGGCGTGCCGTGCGTAGGATTTAAGTCGGGCGGCATACCGGAGATGATAGATCACCGCAAGAATGGGTATGTGGCTGAATATAAGAGTGCCGAAGATCTGGCAGAAGGCATGCGCTGGGTGCTCTCTGAAGCTGACTATGACGAGCTGAGCGACAATGCGGTGAAAAAGGTTTCAATAAGCTATTCGCAGCAGAGCGTGGCGATGAAGTATATCGAGGTTTATAACCAGGCCAGGGCTTACAGGCATTACAGATTATGATAAAGTTTACGATTGTAACAATTACGTATAATGCGGCCGATGTATTTATGCGCACGGCTGACAGCGTTGCGAGGCAGACTTATGCGGCGGTGGAGCATCTTATTATAGACGGAGCTTCGTCTGACGGCACGCAGAATATGGCAGAAGAATATAAAAAGGCTTCAAATGCAGCCTGCAACGGCCATGAGGTGAGGATCATTTCCGAACCTGACAAGGGACTGTATGACGCCATGAACAAAGGGCGCCGGCTGGCTACGGGCGATTATGTGTGTTTCCTCAATGCCGGAGACTTCTTCCCGTCGGCCGATACGTTGGCTGTTATTGCTGCCAACGCACGTCTTGAAGAGTGCAGCAGCGAAGGGAAACCGCTGCCGGGAGTGCTGTATGGTGATACCGATTGGGTGGATAATAACGGCAACTATATGAGCCGGCGCAGGCTTACACCGCCAGAAAAACTCACGTGGCGCTCTTTCCGTCATGGTATGCTTGTGTGCCATCAGGCTTTTTATGCGCGCACTGATTTGGCGCAGAAGGTTCCTTACGACTTGCGTTATCGTTTTTCGGCAGATGTTGACTGGTGTATAAGAATTATGAAAGAATCAGAGAAAGAGTCGCTGCCACTGGTGAACGTTCATGCCACCATTGCCGACTATCAGCGTGAGGGGCAGTCGACAAAGAACCACAGGGCCTCGCTTCTTGAACGTTTTGATGTTATGAGCCGTCATTACGGACTTTTTACCACTATCGTCATGCATGCCTGGTTTGTCATACGTGCGGTGATAAAAAAATAAGAATCAGAAATATCAGTTATAAATTACGCCCAAATCGGTCATGCTGATTTGGGCGTATTGTTGTTTTATATAGAAAGTATAGCCTTCTTATATCGGAAGTGCTGCCGTCTGCTTTTTCGCAGGCATGGCGGCTGTATCAGGAAAATGCAGATTCAGACAGACGACAGAAACAGGTATGTTTGGCAGAAAACATAACCCTCAGTCGGTCATTAGACCGCACATAGCTTTATCAATTTTGTGTGTTCATGCTTTCAGCCCGCCTGATGACCGATTGGAATAAAAAAAGCGGTTGCCAGCATAATGCTGACAGCCGCTTGACATTTATAGACATTAACAATTATGAGTATCTTAAGATCTGTCCGGGACGTATGCGCATCTTCTTTGTTATGTGGTTAAGCTTGCAGAGCTCTTCGATAGTTGTGTTGCGCTTCTTTGCGATGCTCGACAGAGTCTCTCCGCGTTTAACCTTATGATAGCGTATGTCGCCGCTGTCGTTGTTTCTGCTTCTCTTGTCAGACGATGAACTGTTTTCTGCTGATGCATATTCGTTGTCGTCTTTTCCTCTTTCCTTGTTTGCAAGTCTTGAGTCGTTGTCGTAAGTGTCGCGGCGGAACATATATGTATCGCCTGTTACGTCCTGGTTCTTGAAGTCGAACATGAGTGCCGGGTTGAGGGCTACGCCGCAGAGACGTGTCTCAAAGTGGAGGTGAGAACCTGTGCTTCGTCCGGTGTTTCCGCCAAGTCCGATGGGCTCTCCGGCTTTTACAGTCTGGTTTTCTTCAACCAGGTGCTTAGACATGTGTCCGTATATAGTCTCAAGTCCGTTATAGTGGCGTATAACCACATAGTTGCCATATCCGTTGGCTTCGTATCTTACTATTCTTACTTTTCCGCTGAATGCGGCACGTATTGTGTCGCCGATATAAACCTTCACATCGATACCTTTGTGCATGCGGCCCCAGCGACGTCCGAAGTTAGACGTTATGACTTTGCTTGTCGTAGGCATGCAGAAGTGCTTGAGGTTAATAAGAAAAGAATCTGGAAGGGTTGTGGCGCGGTGAGCATATTTGTTGCTCCATTCCTTGTAAAGCTGTGCTGAAGGGGAGCCGGTCTGTTCTCTCTGTATTATGTTTTTAAGGGCTAAAGTGTCAACCGCCTTCATCTTTCTGTCGATAGGTGCCTGGCGGGCCAGCAGATCCTGGGCTGATGCCGTTACTGCCGTAAGGGTAAATAATGCCGTAAATGCTAATGTCTTTATTGTTCTTTTTATTAAATACATAATTTATTGTTCTTGGTTAAGATAAAAGTGCGGAGGCTGCCGCGGGCGATAGTCAGAAAAAAATCAACAGATAAAAATTTTCCGGCCTATCATAAAAACCTTTGCAAAGATAATAAAAAAGTGTGATAGTTGTTTTCAGGTTTAACAACTTTATGGACACTTTAACAAACTAGCATGCAAGGTGTCCCTAATTTAACTAATACTAACTGGTTGATATTCATATTGTTAGCATTTTAGTTAAAATACCTATGAAATGGCAGACCAGTTTATGTTTGTTTTGCGCAGTGAGTCAAGCCTTTTCCATAGCATGGCATATTCCTGCTTCTGACACATGGGGTCTTTGTCAATTATTTTCTGTGCCTCGTCGCGTGCCAGCTGAACCAGCTGACCGTCGCGCGCAATGTCGGCTATCTTGAGGTCGAAGGCCATTCCGCTTTGCTGTGTGCCTTCAAGGTCTCCGGGGCCACGCAGCTTCAGGTCGGCTTCTGCAATCCTGAATCCGTCGTTGGTGTCGCACATTATGTCTATTCGCTTGCGTGTCTCTTCGCTTAACTTGCGCTTGCTTACAAGTATGCAGTATGACTGGTCGGCTCCTCGTCCTACACGGCCGCGCAGCTGATGCAGCTGTGACAGGCCGAAGCGTTCGGCGTTGAGTATTACCATCACTGATGCATTCGGCACATTTACGCCTACCTCAATTACGGTGGTGGCCACGAGTATCTGGGTCTCGCCGGACACAAAGTGCTTCATCTCCTCTTCTTTTTCAGCCGGTTTCATCTTGCCGTGAACCTTGCTCAGCCTGAATTCGGGAAACGCTTCTTTGAGTCCTTCAAATCCGTCTTCAAGATTCTTGAGGTCTATCTTCTCGCTTTCTTTTATCAGCGGGAACACGATATATACCTGACGCCCTTCGTTGATCTGTTTCCTTATTCCGTTATACAGACTTGTTGTCTGGTCGTCATATTTATGTATTGTAACTACGGGCTTGCGGCCCGGCGGCAGTTCGTCTATGACGCTCACGTCCAGGTCGCCGTATATGGTCATTGCCAGTGTCCGAGGAATAGGCGTGGCTGTCATGACCAGCACGTGCGGCGGGTTGTCGCTCTTGTTCCATAGCCGTGCCCTCTGTGCCACTCCGAATCTGTGTTGCTCGTCTACGACTACAAAGCCGAGGCGTGCAAACTGCACGGTGTCTTCAATGACGGCATGGGTGCCCACCAGTATGTTTACGCTTCCGTTGGCCAGTCCTTCCAGCACGGCCTTGCGCCTCTTGCCTTTCACCATGCCGGTCAGCAGTTCTACGTTTACGTCCATTCCGCCGAGCATTCCCTGTATTGTGGCAAGGTGCTGTTCCGCCAGAATTTCTGTTGGGGCCATTATGCAGGCCTGAAAGCCGTTGTCGATGGCGATGAGCATGGACATCAGTGCCACGAGCGTCTTGCCGCTGCCCACGTCGCCCTGCAGCAGACGGTTCATCTGCTGTCCCGAGCCCATGTCTTTTCTTATTTCCTTAATGACACGTTTCTGTGCGCCTGTGAGCGGAAAGGGAAGGTTATTGAAGTAAAAGTCGTTGAACGTCTTGCCGACACGGCTGAATATATAGCCGCGATATTTGCGCCTGTGGTCGCTGGCGTATCGCAGAATGTTGAGCTGAACATAGAAAAGCTCTTCGAACTTCAGACGGTATCGGGCCTTGCTCATGTCGTCGGGCGTTTTGGGGTTGTGTATTTTTCTGAACGCCTCGTCCCTTGATATCATGTTCAGCGGCTTGGTTATGAAGTCGGGCAGGGTTTCCCTGAGCGGCTCTTTCATGTTGTCGAGCATGCTTTTTATGAGCTTTTCGATGGCTCTCGACGTCATGCCCGTCTTCTTCATGTTTTCCGTAGTTACATAATACGGCTGCAGTCCCATCTGTGATAGCTGCATTTCTGATGCCGGATCAATGTCGGGATGTGCAAACTGGTAGCGCCCGTTGAACACGGTAGGTCTGCCGAATATTATGTAGTCGGTAGAAAGTTTATAGTGGCTGATGATGTATTTTGCTCCCGAAAACCACACGATGTCTGCCACTCCGGTTCCGTCTGACACATGTGCCACGACCCTTGTGCGGTGGAACCCCATCTCGAAAGTCTCAAAACTCAGTATTCTTGCACGTATCTGAACGAAGGGCATGTCGCCCGAAAGCTCATTTATGCGGTATATGCGGCTGCGGTCGACATATTTGTAGGGGTAATATTCAAGCAGTTCCTTATAGGTGCTGATGCCCAGTTCCTTGCTGAGCAGAGTCTTGCGCCTTGGGCCTACGCCCGGAAGATACTGTATGTCCTGGTCTAATATGTCGAGCATTGTCGCGTTTTGAGAGATGTTTCAGATTAGATGAAAATATTATGTCAGCAAATTATCTACGCCAGCACCCTTGCTATAAGCAGGTCGAACGGAGTGGTTATCTTTATGTTCTCGCGGTTGCCCTCTATGAGCGTCGGACTTTGCCCGATGCTTTCTGCCACAGAGGCGTCGTCGGTGAAGTCTTCACGGTAGGGCTGCTTGTATGCCTCCTTCAGCAGCTGTATGTCAAAGGTCTGCGGCGTCTGGACAAGGCGATACTCCTGTCTTGGCACGGTGGTGCTCTTGTTTTCGGCGTTGAGATGTATCAGGGTTTCTACTACGGGCGTAACCGGCACCACGGCCTTGCGTGTTCTTGCTGTTTCATAGCAGTTGGATATCACCTCAATCGACGGGAATGGGCGCACACCGTCGTGTATGCCAACCACTCCTGTTTCGTCGTCGGGTATACATGCCAGTCCGTTTCTGACTGAGTGGAAGCGTGTCTCGCCTCCGTCTGCTATCTGATATTCAGCAGCGAAGTGATATTTCTTGCACAGTTCGTGCCAATATTCCTGTTGTTCCTTAGGCAGCACAAGTATTATTTTCAGCGTGGTGCTGTATTCTTTGAATCTTTTTATTGTGTGCATAAGGACAGGAAATCCGTTGACAGGCAAGAATTGCTTTGGTATGTCAGAGCCCATCCTCAATCCTTTGCCTCCGGCAACGATTACAACATAGTCCATAATATTCTTCTTGTGATTCTTCTTGTTTTGTCTTATTGTCAGTAAGTTTTCTATGTGTGTATGGGCGTGCAGCTGTGCCCATGCAGGCTATATCTTCAGATGCAGGCCAGATGTATGTGTTCCGCATCATGCATACACGCCGCTACGGGGGCTAATCCGTACTTATATATTCATCAGCCCGAATACAAGTCTTGCTGCCGTATCCGGGCTGATGAGCCGGTTGTTGTTATTTCATCATGAGATGCTTGAACATCATGCCTTCGGCCACGCTGTCGGCTGTCTTATGGTCGGTAAGAGCCTCGAGCAGTGTGTAGGCATAGGGCAGGGTGGCTGCCGGACCTTCTCCGGTAGTGATGTTGCCGTCTACGGTGCACAGTTCGTGTGTGTATTCTGCTTCATCAAGATATTTCTCGAATCCGGGATAACATGTGGCACGCTTGCCCCTCAGCAGACCAATTCCGCCAAGCACCATAGGTGCGGCACATATTGCACCGATCATCTTGCCCTTGCGGTTCTGCTCTATGAGAGACTTCTTTACTCCAACATGCTCGTTGAGGTTGGTTGCTCCCGGCAGTCCGCCCGGCAGCATGAGCAGGTCGGCGTCGCTGAGGTCTGCCTCCTCAAACAGCAGGTCGGCAGTGATTTTCACTCCGTGTGCCGATTCAACTTCCTTTGCGCCTGTAACGCTCACGGTTTTAAACTCAACGCCTGCGCGGCGCATAATATCTAATGGTATGAGGGCTTCAATCTCTTCGAAGCCTGTAGCCAGGAATTCATAAACTTTAGCCATGTGGTTTTCTGAATTTTAAGGTTTAAACGTTTATTTGTATAATGATGGCATAGCCTTATTTCAGGCAAGCCAGATATCTCTTTATCGTGTCTTCAAGACCGAAATACAGCGCATCGCATATCAGTGCGTGACCTATGCTGACTTCGTCGAGCCATGGAATGTTCTGATGGAAATAGGTCAGGTTCTGCAGACTGAGGTCGTGTCCTGCGTTGAGGCCAAGCCCCACTTCTCTTGCCACTTCTGCCGCCTCTACGAACGGCTTTATCGCCTCTTCGCGGTTGGCCTCATAGCCTGCTGCGTATGGCTCAGTGTAAAGCTCTATTCTGTCGGTGCCGCAAATACGTGCCGCTTCAACCATCTTAGGCTCTGCATCGACGAATATCGACGTTCTGATGCCTGCCTCCTTAAACTGTCCTATCACGTCGGTCAGAAAGCCCTTGTTGGCCACTGTGTCCCATCCGTGGTTGCTCGTTATCTGGTTGTCAGCATCGGGCACAAGTGTTACCTGGGTGGGCTTCACCTCGAGCACCAGCTTGATATATTTGTCAATTGGGTTGCCCTCTATGTTAAACTCTGTGGTTATCAGTGGTTTGATGTCTCTTACGTCCTGGTATCTGATGTGTCTTTCGTCAGGACGTGGATGCACGGTGATGCCTTGCGCGCCAAACTTTTCACAATCAACGGCCACTTTCAGCACGTCGGGATTGTTGCCTCCGCGTGCGTTGCGTATTGTAGCCACCTTGTTGATGTTTACGCTTAATTTCGTCATTTTTTACAAATTTATTTAGTTAGCAGTATCTGTTATTCCGCAAAATGATGTAATTTTGCATATGACAAGCCTTGTGCAGGCGGCTTTCTGGCTGTTGTCATACGGGGCTTGTGACATCTTTGCAGATAAGTTTATTCATTGGCAAAGTTACTAAATGTTTGTCATTTTTCTGCATCCTGTACTAAAAAAGAAATTTAAAAGCTTAAAATTATGGGGTCGCGCAAGTTTAAATTCGCACTATTTGGAAATATCTATCAGGCAAAGAAGTCGGCTAACATCCGGGATATAATGTCGTATCTCACGCGCCGCGGCGCTGAAGTGTGCGTTGAAAAACTTTTTTACGACTTTCTTGTAAGCACCGGACGACTGTCGCCAGGCTCCGTTGAAGTGTTTGAGGGAGACAACTTCATGGCTGATTTCGTCATATCTATGGGCGGCGACGGCACGCTGTTGCGTGCGGCGGGGCTCGTAGGCAGCAAGAATATACCAATACTTGGAGTCAATATGGGCCGGCTCGGATTCCTGGCCGACATCGTGCCTACCGAAGCCGAGAGCGCGCTCGACTCGCTCTATCGCGGCGACTACACGTTGGAGAACCATTCGGTAATATGCGTTGAGGCCGACGGCAAGCCTCTGCCGGGTGTGAGCCATGCGCTCAACGACATAGCCGTGCTGAAGCGCGACAATGCCTCGATGATATCAATACGCACAAGTATCAACGGCGAGTATCTCGTTACATATCAGGCTGACGGACTCATTGTCAGCACTCCTACAGGCTCAACGGCCTATTCGCTGTCGAACGGCGGACCTATCATCGTGCCGCAGACGGGCATCCTGTGCCTTACGCCGGTGGCTCCGCACAGCCTGAACATCAGGCCGATGGTGATTTCAGACGACTCTGAAATAACTCTCACCGTGGAGAGCCGCAACCACAACTTCCTCATTGCCGTCGACGGACAGTCGGCAAAGTGCAGCGAGAAGACACGGCTCACCATACGCAAGGCACCATACAACATAAAAATTGTGAAGCGCAGCAGTCAGAAATACTTCTCCACTTTGCGCCAGAAGATGATGTGGGGAGCCGACACGCGCGGCTGACAACATCTCCGCACCAGTATGCAGACATCAGCTCAGCATGCCGGTATTGTGTCTGCGACATACCCGGAAGCACCTTTAGCAGAAGCTTATGAAGATAAAGAACCTGTTGAGAATACCCCAAAGCAAATATCCCGTCAAGGCTATTTTGCGCTGGTTGTGGCACGCTTGGCGCGGCAACCGGCTTCAGGCCGTGCTCAACGCCGCGCTCGGACTGCTCGGCGTGGCTGCCAGCTTGATGTCCGTGTGGGCTGTTCAGAATGCCATCGACGTGGCATCTCATGTCCGCAGCGGCTCGCTCTATGCGGCAGTGGCGCTTATGGGCGTGTTTGTGCTTTGCGACTTTGGCGTCAGCATAGCTTCGGTATGGGTGAGAAACATTCTCGGCATAAAGGCGCAGAACCGCATGCAGCAGCACATGCTCGACCGCATACTGCGCTCAGAGTGGCGCGGACGCGACAGCATGCACAGCGGCGACGTGCTCAACAGGCTTGAGCTTGACGTAAGGACTGTAGTGGAGTTTCTTACCGAAACCATGCCCAACACGCTTTCGGTGGTGGCTCTTTTTCTCGGCTCGTTTTTCTATCTGTTCTCGATGGACGCCATGCTGGCCGTTGTCATCGTGATAATGCTGCCGCTGTTTATGCTTGTCAGCAGGCTATATGTGGGGCGCATGCGCAGTCTTACGCGTAACGTTCGCAACTGCGACAGCCGCGTGCAGAGCGTGCTGCAGGAAACCATACAGAACCGCATGCTCATAAAGACTCTTGAAAAGGATGACGCCATGGTGGAGCGGCTTGAGGCAACGCAGAGCGAACTACGGCATAATGTGGTAAGGCGCACGGCCTTCTCGCTGTTTTCGAGCTTTGTCCTCAACTTCGGCTTTGCGGCAGGCTATCTTATCGCCTTTCTGTGGGGAGCCATAAGGATGTACGGCCACACGCTGTCTTTCGGCGGCATGACGGCCTTTCTGCAGCTCGTGGCGCGCATACAGGGGCCGGCACGCAATCTGACAAAGCTTGTTCCTCAGTTTGTGTCTGTGCTCACGGCGGCAGAACGGCTCATGGAACTTGAGGAAAATCCGCTTGAAGAGCAGGGCGCTCCGCTGCATGTAGCTGCTGACGGTGGAGTGGGCGTGCGCTTCGAGAACGTAGCTTATGCCTATGCCGACGGCGAACGCGAGATAATGAATAACTTTTCGTTCGACTTCACCCCGGGCAGCTGTACTGCCGTGCTCGGCGAGACCGGCACCGGCAAGACCACTCTTGTGCGCATGATTCTTGCCCTGATACGCCCTGACTCGGGACGCGCCGTGATATACAACGGACGAGGCGAAAGCTACCAGTTGTCGTCGCTCACGCGCTGCAACTTTGTATATGTGCCGCAGGGCAACACGCTGCTGAGCGGCACCATTCGCGACAATCTGAGGCTTGGAAACCTTTCGGCCACTGACGAGGATATGCTCAATGCCCTTCATCGTGCCTGTGCCGACTTCGTCGGCGAGCTGCCCGACGGGCTCGACACCGTATGCTCTGAGTCGGGCGGGGGACTGAGCGAAGGTCAGGCGCAGCGCATAGCCATAGCTCGGGCGCTGCTGCGCGACGGCAGCGTGATGCTCTTCGACGAGGCTACAAGCTCGCTCGACCCTGACACAGAGCGCCGCCTGCTTGCCAATCTGCTGGCAGACAGACAGCGCACCATCATCTTTGTAACCCACCGCATGGCCGTGGTAGACTATTGCGACCGTGTGCTGCGCATGGAGCGGCTCTGACTCTTCGTGTCGTGCCTGCACATCTGCTGTCGTTCAGGCATGATGTTTGTAGTGAATTTTATTAACCAAAATAAATTTTAGCGTTATGAAAAAACTTATCTTTATGGCGGCTTTCGCCATCATGACAGTCCTTGGCGCTGCGGCTCAGGATGCCGACTCGCGCTATGCCACCGAACTGCTGAAGCCCGGAACTGAGGCTCCCGACTTCACGCTGAAGGACATTAACGGCACAGAACACACGCTCAGCCAGTTGCGCGGAAACTATGTCGTGCTCGACTTCTGGGCTTCGTGGTGTCCCGACTGCCGGAAGGATGTGCCCATGCTGAAGGAACTCTATGCCAAATACGGCGAGCGCATCAAGTTTGTAAGTGTGTCGTTCGACGACAAAAAAGAAAATTGGAAAAACTATGTTGAGGCCAACGGCATGAATTGGCTGAATGTCAGCGAACTGAAGAAATGGAAGGAAACCCAAATTTCGCAGATGTATAAAATCAAGTGGATTCCTGCCATGTATCTTATCGACCGCCAGGGCAAGATCATCCTGTCAACGGTTATGATAGAGAAAATGGCTGACAAACTGAAAGAGCTTCACGAGCTTTAAGCTGAACCATTCATCATAATCCTGTTGGATTATCGTTTTATACAGAGCGTCTTGCCGTCTGCCTTTTTTGCATGAATAGAGCTTATGCCATGGAAAGGCCGAAGGCAAGACAAAAATAATAAATAATAAATAATAAATAATAAGTCTTTGATACTGCTGGAAAATTCATGGGATTTTGTATATTTGTTTCATGTTTAATACAAAATCTACAAGCAGTATGCAAATTATAAATAGACTTTCATTTTTTCTTGTTGCCTTTTTGTTGGGGTATAGCTCAGTTTATTCACAAACACAGGCTGATGTGAAAATGGGTGAGATCCTGAATGGCGGTGATCTGTTCCAATTGAGAAAAGAATATCCGAATCTAAAAGGCTCCGTGAGTGTGAAGATGCTTAATCTGGTGGCAGACGCTCAGTTAGGCATCGGATTTAATAAATTGGAAAATGCTGCCGTTGCCCTTGACAGTTTGTTGGCGCATCACCAAAACGAGCTTGGTGCGCAAACGTCAATAGGTATGGCTGCTTTGCAAGGCATGAACCTCTTGAATTTGGGCATGTATGAGCAAGCCGGGAAAGTTGGAGAAAGTCTGGTGAATGCACTAAAGGAATCAGTTCCGTTTGAATCTCTTTACAGTTTTGTATTTATCGAAAAAGTTGGCAAAGCACTTGCCAATGTTCCAAAACCTTATCTTGAACGTCCTGATAGAGATGTTACCGTGCCGCTAAGTGTTGAAACTGTTGGAAGAGGCAAACATATCTATATACCTGTAGAGGTAAACGGCATAACGAGAAACTATATTTTCGATACAGGTTGCTCTTTTGGCAATTTCGTTTCAGAAAAGTATGCAGAAGAAGTTGGTCTGAAAATTGTAGCTGATTCTATTCCGGTATCAGGTATGGAGATTGGTCTTGTAAAACTTGCTGTGGCAGATTCAATGAAAATAGGAGAAATGGTATATCATAATCCTGTTTTTATGGTTGCACCTCCAGACCATGAGGTCGATTCGGTATTTGCTTTTGATGGAGTTATAGGTTACCACTTTATCAGGGACGCCAAAGAAATAATCATAGACAATGAGGCTGGAAAGTTTGTTTTTCCGCAAAAGAGTCTGAGGGAGAGCCAAATATGTATCTGGCATCAAATACGCCTCAAGTAAGAATCGGCTATAGCGGACAGCCTTTTGACCTGATTTTTGATACAGGAAATGTAAAGTCTGATTTGGGAAATAAATTTGCAAAAACATTTCCAGATGCCATTGCCGGATTGGCAGAACATGTAACTTCACGTGGCGGCTTTGGTGGAATATCGCAGATAAAAGCAGTAACATTGCCAAATTTCTGTTTCGAGGCGGCAGGTTCTAAGGTGACATTGCATAATACAGAAGTGATTACGAACACAGGAATAAACAGTCGGTTGTTTGCAGGTTCGTTAGGGACAGATTTTGTGTTGTCATTCAAACGGCTTACAATCAACTATCAGAACATGTTTATACGTGGAGAATAATCCTGCTTTAATTAAAGCAACACATTAGTGTCCCGTTTTAAGGGACACTAATGTGTTTTTATAATAAACTCATCACTCGTCACATTCTTATGTAACTTATTGAATAGCAGTGTGTTATAGTGTGACGAGTTTGCCGTTCAACTCGTCACATTGTTTTTGAGAAACCGGTTAATTGGATGTTTGGATGGGGCGATGACCCTTATGTGATGAGTTGAAAATACAACTCGTCACGCTGTAAAATGTTGATATGCAGCGGTTTATGTGCCTTTGTGATGAGTGACGAGTTCCTCCGAAAACTTTTTTATGATTATATCGCATCGTCCTTCCTGATATAGGTTTACTCCGGACTGGCTTATTACCGGTTTTGGTTGTTTCATTCCTTTATCTCCAAAAGGTATGCTTTTACCTTGCGAAAGACCGCCTTTCAGCGTGTAAAAGCATGCCTTTTGCAATGCTGTCAGCCGTGTCTTATCCTGATAAAAGGGCAAAAAGAAAGGCTCCCTTACCTTTGCCTTGTGCGGCAAGTAAGGGAGCCTTTTGTATGGTTAATAACCGTATGTGTTATTTCTTCATTGTGTCAGGCAGCATGATAACCTTGATGCTGTTGCCGCCACCGATGATGACGTTCTTCATGAACTTAGCCATCTTCTCAGGAGTCATTTCGCTTACAATCTTCTTGTAGTCGGTGTTTGTGTCAACTCCGTACTCGTCGAAGCTCTGGATAACGCCCAGCCAGTAGTTGTTCTTCTTAACGTTTTCGTCTGCACGCTTCAGCATGAGTTCCTTAACCTTGCTGAGCATTTCAGCGTCAACAGTCTTGGTCATCTTAGTAACCTCGTCGTTCATGATGCCGATAGCCATGTCGCTCTTCTCAGGTTTCATCGGGCAAACACCGATGATGCATGTGAACGGAACGTCGCCTCCGAGTGATGAGTATCCGGCAGCTCCTGCAGAGTAGGCAGCGCTGGCCTCCTCGCGGATCTTCTCCAGGTAGATCATGCTCAGGATCTGTCCTGCTGCGTCAGCGTAGATGCTGTTCTCGAGAGTGTAAGGAGTCTTGTTGTTATACCAGTACATGTAAGCGTTAGCCTTCGGAGTCTCCATCTTGCGGTAGAACTGGTTAACGATGTTGCCCTTGTTGTAAGTAGTAACAGGCTTCCAGTTTTCCTTAGCGCCCTTTGCAGGCAGAGAAGCTATATACTGCTCGATGAGCGGACGGATGGCAGCCTCGTCAAAGTTACCGATGATTGTGAATGTGAAGTCGGCAGCGTTGGCTGTGCGCTCTTTTGCAATCTGCAGAATGCGGTCGTAGTTAGCGTTCTCAACATCCTTCATCTCGATAGAGGCGAAGCGCGGGTTGTGCATGTAGAGAGTGTTCTTTACAGAGTCTGACAGTGCCATCTCAGGTGAAAGCTCCTTGTTCTTCAGAGAGGTCTTTATCAGTCCCACCATTGAGTTGTAGCTCTTCTCGTCCTTGTTGATGTTTGTGAAGTAGAGATATGTCATCTGGAAGAGAGTCTCAAGGTCCTTAGGAGTTGATCTTCCGCTTACAGTCTCGTGCAGGTTCTGCATTGTGAGGTCAACGTTAACCTGTTTGCCTGCCAGTACCTTCTGCAGTTCAGTGCTGCTGAAGTTGCCCAGTCCGCTGTAGCCGATGGCCGTGTCGAACATCTTGATGTTAGCGTAGTCTTCCTTGCCGAGCAGAGAAGCACCACCCTTAGATGTAGCGCTGAGGATAACCTCGTCGTCCTTATAGTCAGTCTTCTTCAGCAATACTCTTGCACCGTTAGACAGTGTGAGCTCTTTGTAGCCGAACTTAGCGTTCTCTTTCTCGCTCTTGATGCTGCCTTTCTTGGGCAGAACGCTTATCAGCGGCTCGTTCTTAACGTTGTCAACCCATGCTGTGAGCTGCTCAGCGTGAACGCCGTCGATGGCCTTCTTGATAGATTCAGCTGTAGGATATTTAGCACCTTCCTTCTCTGTGTAGAATGCCACTACAACTGTGTTGGTGTCAGTTTCGCTTATCAGCTCCTTGGTGATCTCGTTGACAGCTTCAACAGGGATAACCGGAGAAATCTGCTGCATTATCTGATACTCGTCTTCGATTGAAGGCATAGGCTCGTTGCCGAGGAAGTTGTCGCGGTAGATGTCGCCGTAAATAGCGTTGTCGCGCTTGTTGCGGTTGGTGTAAACCTTCTCGAGTGAGCTCATATAGTCGGCCTTGGCGCGCTCAAACTCAGTTGCTGTGAAGCCGAACTTAACGGCACGCATAACCTCGCGTGTGGCTGTGCTGATGGCCTGCTCGCTCATGCCCGGTTTCGGCAGGATAACCAGGGTGAATGCCTTGGTTGTAGAAGCCAGGATGAAGTCGCTGTCGTAAGCGTAAGACTGAACGAACGGACAGTCAGGATTCTGCTGTATTTCCTGCAGACGTGCGTTGAGCATCTGTGTTGAGAGGCTTACTGCATAGTTCTGAACGAGATATGCAAGGCTGCCTTTCAGGCTGTCTGGCACTTCGGGGTGCTTGTACATCAGCTGTATGATGTCAGTCTGCTGCTCTTTGTCCTTGTCTACGATGATAATAGCCTCGTTGTTGTCGGGCACGGGCTCGTTGACAACCTTCGGAGCGTTAGGATCAAGCTTGATGCCGCTGAACAGCTCCTTGATCTTAGCCTCTGTGCGGTCAACGTCGATGTCGCCGACTACGATGATTGCCTGGTTGTCGGGACGATACCACTTGTGGTAGTACTGACGGAGAACTTCAGGCTTGAAGTTGTTGATGATCTCCATCTTACCGATAGGCATGCGCTGTCCGTATTTGCTGCCCGGATAGATCTTCTCGAGGTTGCGGTCGAACATTCTTGTCTGTGCGTCAGTGCGCAGGCGCCACTCCTCGTTGATCACACCACGCTCCTTGTCGATCTCCTTGGGGTCGAGTGTAAGGCCGTTAGACCAGTCTTTCAGGATGAGAAGACAAGAGTCGAGAGCCTCAATGCGTGTAGAAGGAACGTTGCATATTCTGTATACGGTCTGGTCTACGCCTGTGTATGCGTTGAGGTCAGAACCGAACTCTACGCCGATAGAGCGCAGATATTCAATGAGGTTGTTGCCCTTAAAGTTGTCTGAGCCGTTGAAGGCCATGTGCTCAAGGAAGTGAGCCAGACCGCGCTGGTCGTCGTTCTCCTGGATAGAACCCACGCGCTGGGCAATGTAGAAGTTAACACGATTTTCCGGATAACCGTTGTTGCGGATGTAATAGGTCAGTCCGTTGGCCAGCTTGCCAGTCCTCACTGCCGGGTCAACCGGGATGGGAGGCATCTGCATGCCTTGAGCCATGATGCCCACTGTGCTTGCCAAGAACAGTGCGGCCGTGATGATTAGATGTTTTATTTTCATAAAAAAGAGTTTAAAATAGTTCAACAAAGATAGTTTTTTTATCTCTCGAATGTTGTTACTGGTTGTTATATTTAATAAATTTTATACGTTTTGTATGCAAAATTGTTACTTTCGTGTAAATACCATGCTGTAAGCCGGTTTATGTTTCCTCCCGGTATTCCAGTATGTCTCCTGGCTGGCACCCCAGCTCGCGGCATATTGCTTCGAGCGTGGTGAAGCGTATGGCCTTGGCCTTGCCGGTCTTCAGGATCGACAGATTAGCCTGCGTAAGCTCCACTCTTTCGGCCAGCTCGCCTAGCGAAATCTTCCGCTTGGCCATCTCCACGTCGAGGTTTACTATTATTTTACCCATACTTGTTGCTTTAGAGTTGTTTACGTAGGTTATTATATCGTGAGTTCCTGTTCCTCTTTCATCTTCAGTCCGATGGAGAACGACTCTGCCATTACAAGAGAGAATAGTCCGAAGAGTATCGTGCCCGTGTACACGGCGTCTGAATATCCGATGGTGTAGCCCGTCAGGCTGAACGTCTGTGTGGCGGCATATACGTCGTTACAGTATTTTATCGTTGCCAGCAGACCTATTATCACCATGCACCAGCCTATGCGTTTAAGGTATTTCGTGTTCTTCCGTGTGAAGATGTTGTTGCGGTTGATGTTCAGCACGAAGCGTATGAACGACACCAGCGTGATGATGCCTGCCACCATTATTGCTATGCCTATGATTACTGACAGAATGCTGCCTGCTGTGCCTGAAGAATCCTCTATCGGCAGGTTTATCTGTGTAGGCCATGCCTTATACGACTTATTCGTTGCGCTGTCGGTTATGGTTATTGCGTTGCGCCATGTGATTTCGTTCGGTATGAGCGACACAACGCGATAGCCGTCAACGCTTTCAGTGTTTGTCTCTTGGATGTGCTTGGCCGACTTATATCCGCTGACCATGCCGCTGAACATAAGGTCGGTGGCCATCAATATGTCTACGATGATAACGGCGAAGATAAGCAGGCAGAATATGTTGAGCTTTGTTTTCATCTTGTTGCGTATTTTTCATAAAAATGCCCGCCGCCCTGTTTTCTCGGCCGGCGGGCAGGCCTTTATTTATTTAGTTAGAGAGAGTCGTTGTTGCTGTCATTTTATGTCGGCCAGCAGGTTGGCGGTGTAGTCGCTTAGCAGTACGTAGTTGTCGTTAAGCTCATACATGTTGCTGCTCTTGTTCCATGTGTAGCAGTCAACTCCCGTGGCGTTTCCGCTGATGCTGCTGTATGTCATGCGCTGGCTCTGCACGTAGGCGTTGTCGCTGTTCTTCCATACCTTCATGTCGAGCACAGTGTTGCCGGCGTTGTAGGTGTAGTCCATGCAGAGGTAGTTTTCCCATTCCTGCTTGTCGCTGTTCCACTTCATCACCTCTTTCCTTATCACGCGGTCCTGATCGTCGTATGTATATTGCTTGCGTGTCTTGGCTGTAAGATATTTGCCGCTGTTGTCGTAAGTAACTATTGCGCTTACTTTACCGTCCTGCATCTCTGCGTTGTATGCGAAGCGGTTGTCAGAGTTGGATGTTCCTGCGATGCTTGTGAACAAACTCATAATTGTTGCGGCGGTAATTGTAATCAGTTCCATAATGCTATATTTTTTATTTCGTTATTATTCTTGTTTATTTAATTCTTTATCTGTTTTGTCGTTAGACGTTCTTTGTTCTGAAAAACTACTTAATGATGTTGTATTTTTAGTATCCGTCTTGTTGCGGCGTTATCTAAAATCAATAATCATTTATCGTTTTTCGATATGCAAATGTATGAACTATATTTGAATGTTCCAAATATTTTCAATAAAAATTTATCTAAAAACAATAATTTAACACATTAAAACAATAAATCTTCGGCTTTTAACGGTCTTTTAACCGATACGGAGCCTTGTTTTATTGTTTTCAGATGTATATGAAGGTTAGTTTTTATGTGGCTGACAGCTTGATTTTTTTGCTGTCGGCATATCAGAATATTTTTAGTGCCATCTGGTAGATTTTCCTGTGTTCCGACCTGCCGGGGTCCGGCTGGCTTTCATAGCCCGGCATCTGCCTTTTTTATCCTCCTTTTTTCTCTCTCCGCAATAAAGCAAAAAAGGATGTAAATCAAGCATTTGAAAGATTTACACCCTTTTTCCCACCCAATAATATAAAGTTTGAGTATAAAAAGTATGTCAAGTGACTTTATATTTTCCAATAAGCCGCTATCTCTTTTATAATGACATTAAACTTGCAAAAAAGATCAATAGGATTATAATATGTTTAATTTTGTCATTTATGTTCTATATAATTTGTATTCTCAAGATAATATATTGCCTCCCCTCTATCTCCATTTTCCAAATCAGTTAATTCGATCTTAAATATTTTATAGGGCAGTGTTGTCGTTTTTTTAGGTTCACTTACTGTTATATAGTAAGCTATTCCGTATTCAGTTTCTTTATAATATTCTTTTATTTGCTGTTTCATCAAAACATCCACGCTTTCTCCATCAATCCATACTTTTATGCCTACCTTATCAATTGTCGGAGCTATGTTATCACATTTGGCCGTATCAGCAGATGACTTTTGAGTAATATTTGACAAATCCTCTTTATGTTGAGCGTTTTGTATGCCTTTATTTGTAAGAAATCTTGTTAAGCTCATAGGACGGACATAGATCTGATAGGCTGGTACAGCTCCGGGGATTTGAAAAACGTGCATTCCGTATGCTTCCATTCGGTTATATTGTATATTTAAAGTTGTATCTCTGTCTGCAATAAAATTCCAACCCCAAAACTCCAGTCTCAGATTCTCATTATTTGTTCCCATTTTCATTGTATGAGGATAAGTATCCATATTTATAGCACCCATGTTGCTGTATTTGCCTTTTGGTATATTTATTTGATATTTCCCTTTTTCGTCAGTTTTAGTCTCAAAGAGAGCATCAAAATTTGAATTTTGGAACATAACAGAACAATTATCAATAGGATTGCCGTTATAGTCAGAAACTTTTCCTGTTATTGTTACCAGGTCTTTTTGCTTTTGTGCACTAATTGTTGAATTTAAACAAAAAAGCAGAAGTAAAATACTTAATAATTTCATTGCGTTTATTATAATGTGAGTTCGACGAATTGTAAATGCGTATAAATTTGGTGATTAGCGAAAATTGTTGTATTTTTATAGTGCTGAATTACAAAGTATTACAAAAAATAATCGCTATGATCACCGAGAGCAAAGTTATAGAATTATTTTGTATGGCAGACGACTTCTGCAAATTTTTTGATGCTATGACGGCAAAATATACTTTTAAACCAAGCGCAAAGCACAAATACCACCGTGATTCCACCATGTCCAAGGCGGAAATCATGCTTATCATGATACTTTTCCATGACTCAGGATACCGTTGTCTGAAGCATTTTTATCAGGAAAAAATCTGCAAACAAATGCGCCATTTCTTTCCAAAGGTCGTTTCTTACAACCGTTTTGTTGAATTGGAGAAAGACGTGGCCATCCCGCTGGCCATATTCATCAAGAAGGTACTTTTGGGCAAATGTACAGGCATCAGTTTCGTTGACAGCACTCCTTTACGGGTATGCAAGAACCAGAAAATACATATTCATAAAACGTTCAAGGGAATAGCACAAAGAGGAAAATGTTCCATGGGGTGGTTATTCGGATTCAAGCTACATTTGATATGCAACGAACGTGGAGAACTTCTGAATTTTATGATTACACCGGGTGATGTTGATGACCGTAAACCGCTTGAATATAAAGCCTTTGTAGAATTTATATATGGAAAGCTTGTCGGGGACAAGGGGTATATAGGAAAGAACATGTTTCAGAGATTATTCGTTGATGGAATACAACTTATAACCAAGTTGAAGAGCAATATGAAAGGTGCCCTGATGTCCGTTTCTGACAAACTGCTTCTCAGGAAACGGGCCATTATTGAAACTGTCAATGACGAACTCAAAAATATAGCACAAGTGGAACATT